>Ga0208919_1000601_pt1 | contig 23442 bp, 39 predicted proteins | sample 4_EtaG_FD_184076 | JGI IMG/M metagenome (GOLD analysis project Ga0208919, IMG submission 184076) | Marine viral communities from the Subarctic Pacific Ocean - 4_ETSP_OMZ_AT15127 metaG (SPAdes) (version 3) | ecosystem: Environmental > Aquatic > Marine > Oceanic | place: Pacific Ocean | collected...
GACTTATAATTGCCAGAAAACGTATATATGTTCTCTGCAACGCCATTTTCCCCTAATATCTGCGCATTTTTCTGCTTACATACAAAACTACCGCATATTGTTCGCACACACTTACGTTTTTCTTTAGAGTTGGGGACTGTAATGTAGTATACTTTAAGGATTTGCACTACATAATGGTCATCTGTGTAAACCCAATCACCTTCATTAGCCTTACGCCAGTCAGGTTTAGGTGTTAATGCACCCTGAAAGGCACAAAACTCTTCATGACTATCATATAGCCTGTGTTCTACACCTTTTATCTTTTTGATTTCCATTAAAATAATATACATTCAATTAATTATTATTGCATACAATATTTATTTTTAGTAATATTACTGCGCTATATGGGTTGGTTAGACACTTCTAGCGTATAGCGCACAACAATTGACTACTAGAAGGGGATTAGTTACACAGTCAGAAGCAAGTCGAAGGTAATTGAGCTAGTAACAGAAAAGATTACCCTACCATAATAAACAGGCTCCGAAACAGCTATATGGGAATTGAGACTAATCTCTTTGTATTTATTATAAGGGGATTAGATAGTCTCTACCCAAAACTCACCAAAACAGCTATATTAAACTATAGTAAGAAAAAAAATAGTAAACTTTTAAAAATAGTATTAGAATGTGTGTGACTGTTGTTTTACCTGCCCCCACCCCGTTAAAAACCTGTGGTACCCTCGTAGTTAGGTTGAAAATTCTGTAAAAAATCCATCATTATAATAGTTAGCTAGAATTTTATAATTGTTTAGTAAAAGACAAGCCCCAACCATTACGTCGGGGCTTTTTTTGTGGGGTTGTTGTGGGCTTTGTATAGTGCGAACTATGGAAGTCTATATAGTATATCACCTGTGTATTTATCTACAATAATATTATCCTTAAACTCGGATATTTGTTTTGGTGTTTGCACATACCATACCCAACCCTTTTGATATACTAAGTAATTTAATTTATATAAATCTGAAGCTTGGTTCATTCTACGCTTAGTAGTTGGCGTACTCCAACCGCCACTATTTAATATTACATATCTATCATTAACTACTTGTACAACTGCGGTATTATGAAACGTCACTATTAGTCTAGACTGTTCTGTTTCCATTGGTACATTTGCTATGGTTGTTCTATGTGTTCCTATCATTTTTATATACTCCCTTTTGTTATACTCTTTATTTATAAGTTATCTATTAATATTCTATTGATTCTTCGCCTAAGTTGTCAAATAAACATGCTTTCGCACATTCTTCATCATTACAGATATACATATCACTTATACCTGTAATTCTACTAACTGCGGGGTCTTCGCAATAATGGCACAATATTAAGCCTGTTTCGTCTTCATACATATTATTTATCTCCTTTTATTGATTCTTTTAGCATATCAAGTCTTTTTAATACATCTCCATATGCTCCAATACTACCGTCTATGCTTTTTATTTCTAGGTCTATATGGTACGCGTCAACGTGTACAACTTCACCTCTTAAGTTGAATACCTTAATTACGTCAACGTCTAACTGTTCACGCTTTTTATATTTACTTTTTAATAATGTTTCTAGTGCGTTTACATCATCTTGAATACGGTTTATAACTGCTTGTAATTTTCTCTTATTCATATTATTACTTCCTTCCTAATATAATAGCGTGTAAGGTTTCCAACTGTTTTAAAATACTTTGAGTGTTACCACTTAAACCAAAATAATTTTTAACCGACTTTAACGTCCAATTACGATTTGGTTTAATGCCTTTAGTGAATAATTTTACACCACCAATAGAAGTTATTAAGTTATATATACCTATTTGATTATTATTATTTAAGTCTGCCAAAAACTTGCAATCCTCATTCATATTTATTTTTACTTGTTTTTTCTGATTCATATTACTACTTCCTTTTATTTGTTTTAGTTCGCAATAATAATATAATACTTTTTTATACATTAACCTAATAAATATATATATGTTGTTTATTAGTTATATATATGATATATTATTAAGTGTTTTCAAGCACAATAACACGAAAAAACAACAAAAAGAAAGCGAACTTATCATGGAAAATAAAATAGTAAGAGAGTGTGTTCAAGGTCTTATAAATGACAGTAAAATAGTAGATAAACTATCTAAACTACTTGATTGTCATCGTACAGAACTTGAAGAAAAAATAGTAGCATTACAAGGAAATACTAATAATAATATATCCCTAGATATTATGAAGTCTTTACTAAATACAGTAAAAGATTTACAGTACAAAGTAGAGAGTGCAGAAAGCTATGCAGATGAAGCTAAAAGTCAAGCAGATTATGCAATGGACGAGGCGTCAGAAGCAGGTCACGAGTGCGATATGGTAATAGAGTCAATAGAAGATATGATGTCTAATATGGAAGAAGAAGTAGAAGAAGCACAAGAGGATGTAGACAACCATCAGAAGCAAATAGAAGAAACACAAAAAGAGATAGATAACAGTAACCAATACACAAAAGTAACAGTAGATACAAACAAATAAATAAGAGAGGACTAAAGACCTAGCTATTAATTTAGCTAGGTTTTTTTATATCAATATGAATAAGAAAATAAAAGAGCAAGAGATTAAAAACTTAAAAGAAGCAAAAGAAAAAGGCGAAGTATATATTAGCCCTGAAATTGTAACACCAATTAGAATTGAAGAGTTATTTTTAAAAGCATTACAACAAAGTATAGCAGAAGATAAAAGAAAAGGAAAGTAATATGGAAAAGAAAGAAACAAAAAAAGATGTATTTGGATTTGAAAAAGCTATCAATTTTGAGGCTATAAATAATCTAAGCATAGAAGACTTAAGGAAATTAGAAAAAGTCCTTAAAAACATAAAATAATGTCGAAATACCTACAATCTAAATTGTGGGTATATAGTACAGAGTGGTTATCTGTATTACTGATGAGACAAACCAAGAAAGAAAAAGGAAAAAATATGTTAAAGAAAAGAAAAGTTATTGATGGCGATTGTGCAACAGAATATAGATGTGAATATGGTTGTGGTAGAGACGCAACAGAAACAGAAATATCAGAAACACCTTATGGTAATTATATATGTGGGGAGATTGAATGTTGGAATGATTTTATGTTGTGCGAAGTTTGGTCTCCACTTGATGTAGAAGAAGAAGAGTGTGAATGTTGTGATGATTGTGAAGAAGAAATAGAAGAATGTTATTGTGAAAAGGGGGAAGAATAGTATGAAAGTAACAATTAATTTTGATGGATTTGAAAGAGCGTTTCAAAGATATGGAAGAGGCGAACAATTTTCATATGAGGGTTTACAAGCATTATTTGAATGGTTGGAAGACATAGAATCAGATATGGGAGAAGAACAAGAACTTGATGTGATTGGCCTTTGTTGTGAATTTGCAGAATTTGAAAACTTAAAAGAGTTTCAAGATGATTACGGAACGGATTACGAATCTATTGAAGATATAGAAAACGATACAATGGTAATACCAATTAACAAAGAATCATTTATTATACAACAGTTTTAAAGGGGGGAAAATAATATGAAAAGAAGATTTAAATACTTAACCAATAGACAATTAATAAATAGAATAAATGATAGATTTGCAAAAGGTTTAAATGATGATGATGAAGTCTATGAATTATTTGAAAGAAAAAGACAACAAGGATTTAGAGTTATAATTGGATATGATACATATGATATTGTAGAAAGGGGTAAATAATATGATAATAGAAGACTATTACACAAAAGATGAGATTGATTATATTTGTATGTATTACGGGCAAATACCCGAAAATTTAACATACAATATGAAAGTTATGTTAGTAGAAAAATTAGAGAATGAAATTGTTAGTAAAGTAGAGAAAATACAGGAAGGAATGTCATAGATGAGTAAAAGAAAAAAAGAAGAGTTTAGTATGGTAGAATATGCAAATAGCTTATTCGACTTTCATAAAACAATAGACTTATCAAAAGTAAAACCAAAAGAAAAGAAAAGAAAAAGGAGTAAAAAGTGAAAAAGAAAACCTTTAAGCTTGTAACAAAAAGAAAAAACCCTCAAGATGAACTAGATATATTTACCGCATGGCTATATTGTTGCCCAGTTAAATGGGAAAAGCTAGATGGTGAGCATACTTATTTCTTTGATAAGGAGGACAATAATGAGTGATGTTACATATGAAGCTATGTATGCAATAGATTTAATTATAACAATAATACTAAAAGTAATAGGCATATTGTGCTTATGTCTTTGGGTGATATTAAGAAAAGGAGAAAAGTAGATGAGCATAAATGAAATATCGAAATGGCTAAAAGAGAGTGGTTTAGTAGCTATGTCGGGCGAAGACCTAGAACTAGTCAAAGATTATATAGATGATAAATGTATAATAATAATACCGAAAAAATACTATAAAAGCGCTAGTCTTGATATGGGTACATCACATATCGAAGAAGCGCAGAAAAGGAGAAAGTAATGGAGTATAAGTCAATACAAATACCTATAACAGAAGAAGATATAAGAATGTTCCAGGAGTTAGTACATCATGGTAGAGAACCATTTATGTGGACATTTGATGGAGTAGATGTTGAGTTTATCAAAGAAGAAGAGGAGGAATAATGGAAAAAGCAATAGGTTTATACGAATATGACTATTCTATAATGGTAGTTGCAGACACCTTAAAGGAGCGTGGCAATAAATACGAATCATACGAAGAAATGTATGATGACGCCACAATGGTTTATGAAGGTTGGGTTAGGTCAGATTCAAGCTTTGAAGTTGATTGGCTGACATCATTAAATAAATATATAGAAAGGAGTGGGAAATGAGAAAACCCGATTACGCAGAAATGCGAAACATGCTATCTTTTAGAGAAGCAGAAGACATGACACATAGGGACATACAAGAAATATTATTATTTGGTACTAAACCATATTCAGAATTACCCGATGATGAGATTTTTGATATGTTTATAGCGACATTTGGTACAGCTTATATACCTAAGAAAAAAGTAAAGGAGGATAAATGAATATTGAGATTAAAAAATCAGAAGCATTAATATTGAGACGGGCAATAAGAGATGTTGCTTGGTTAGTATACACAGACAAAGAGTTGTGGGGAGACCGTATATATGATAGAGAATTAGACTATAACTATAAGACCTCTTTATTAAAAAATCTTACTCGTATAGAACTAAAAATAAATAAAGAGTTCAGAGAGGCAGGTTATCTAAAAAAGAGGACAGGCAATTCAAGATGTATGTGGTTATGGACAACAACAAGTAAAAGATGGAAAAATAAATTTAGAAAAATGGAAGAAAAATATCAAAAGGAGGGGAAATGACAGAAATAATATTAGGAGCTATGGTTTTATTTATTTTCTATGATTTTGCTAGAAGATTATTTTAAAATAAATGTTGCTTATTATATTAAGCATTAATAAAATATATAACAATATGTGGGGTGATTACTTTAATTACCCTACATATAAAAAAAAGAAAAAGGAGAGCGATTAAATAATGAGAAATCTTGAGACTCAAGAACAGAATAAAACAAAAAAGAATGTAATCATAACAAATATGGATAAGAATCTTTGGAATAAATTCAAAGGAACGTGCTATTCTCGTGGAACTTCTATGAATAAAGCGATAGCAGAACTTATCGAATCATTTGTTTCTGAAAATTAGGAGAAGCCTTGAAAAATAAATGTCCCGTTGATATAGAGTCAATCTATAACGACCATATTGTAAGAAAAAACGAAGAAAACTACAAAGAGAGATATGATGGTAAAGAAAATCATTATCATGCCTCTGGAGCGGGCACTTGTTCAAGAAAACTTTATTACGAATCTATTGAGCTTGCTCCTACTACAAATCCAGCTAATGAAAAGTCATCTAGAATTATGAGATTAGGTACAATTGTACATGATGATTTACAACAAGCTCTTTCCGATACTACTATATATAGTACTACTATAAATAGTAATACTACATATGAAGAATCTATATATAGTAAAGAAAAAGATATAAAGAATATCCAAAAAGAAAGTTTCAAATTCCACATTGAAGGTGAAGTGTTTATTACTTCCTTAAACGTCAGAGGTTTTTATGATTTAGTGGCGGTTAGTGAAGTTGATGGTAGCGTACATCTTATTGATTTTAAAACTATGGCTAGCTATTCTTGGTCAAGGAAGTTTGGATATAAAAATAGAGACCCTTATGCGTCTGTTCATCAAGAGTTACAGCTTGGAACTTATGGGTTAGCTATAAAAGAAAAATTTGGTAGGCTTGACAGTATGTGGTTGTACTACTACAATAAGGACAATTCACAGATGAGGTCTTACCAAGTTCCAATGGTTATGCTTGAAAGAGCAAAAGCTTTTTGGACTAACGTAAACGAAGAACATAAGAAAGGTCTTCCAATGTTTAGAGAAAAATTCAGTCCAGTAGAGGATTGGAATTGCAGTTACTGTAGATTTCTAGACCATTGTAAACCGCCTTTCTTTAAGAAAAAGTAAAGGAGATAAACGTGAGTGTATTTCAAAAACTAAAAGACGTTGACATCTCTAAATTAGCAGAGCAAAAAGGTAAGTTTGATTACTTGTCTTGGGCACATGCAGTAAGAGAGATGTTGAAAGTATTTCCAGAGGCAACTTGGGAAGTACATGAATATGATAGTATGCCTTACATGCAAACAACTACAGGCTACTACACAAAAGTAAGTGTAACAATTGATGGTATTACAAGGACTCAGATACATCCTGTTCTTGATAATAAGAATCAAACTATTGATACACCTAACGCTTTTCAGATAAACACATCAATTCAAAGGTGTTTAGCAAAAGCAATAGCATTACATGGTCTTGGTCTTTCATTATTTGCTGGTGAGGATTTACCAGATAATATAACAGATAAGCAAGAAAAAGAGTTTACTAAGCTTGCTAATCAAGTTAAAGATGAAAAGGCTAAAAAGGCTATGTTAAGCGCTCTTGAGAGCGGTAAGATAAACGAATCAAACTATGCAAAAAGTTTGGAACATTGTAAAACAATTATCAAAAATGAAAAAGGAGATAAATAATGGCTAGTGAAACAGCTAAAATGTTTGACGATATGTTAAACGATACAGAGAGTTTCTTTGTTCCAGGCGAAGAAACTGAAACACAAAAACCAAAAAATGCACCAAACGTAAGAGGTGAGTTTTATGGTCACATGCAAGGAGCTACAAGCAAAGAAGTTTCATGGACTAGAGATGGTAAAACATTTAAAGCTTTAGTTTATAATTATGAGTTTGTAGTAGATGCAAAAAACGAAGAGAATGAATATACAAAAGGTGATGATACCTATAGCGGTAAAGAGTATGTTGGCAGAACTTATAGGTCTAATGGTATATTTAGGTTTTTAGAACCAAAAGAGGGCGATGACTTTGTGTCAAACTCTACTGGCAATAAAAGGTACTTTCAGTTTTGTGAGACCATTGGTGTAGAGATACCTAGAAAAGTAGTTAAAATGGACGGTAAAGATGTTGAGGTTCAAGTTTTACCACCACTTAAAGGAACTGATATTGATGGAGCTCCAGTAATAGCTCTTATAGATGCTGGAAAACCATATAAAAATAAAGATGGTGAAGAGAGAACACCACACGTTGTTAAATTTGTAAAGCAATGGGAAGGAGGGGTAAAGAAAGATGCAGACATCCCATTCTAAGAGAAGATACAGAAAAGTAGGATGGTCCAGAGAGTTTCTTATCAATGCCTTGTATGGTTTTGGTATGAAGGGCAAAAAAATAAGTAGAATTGTTGGAGTTTCCCCAGCAACAGTCTACAGACACATAAAAAGATAATTATATGGGAGACTTTGTATATCGTGAGAATACATGGGTGGTTTTAACGTGGTCCTCTCTACCGCAATTCTTTTCCGCCTTTTCGGGTCTCCCATTTTTTAAAAGGAGAGAGTATGAAATGTTGGCATTGTAATTCAGAATTAATTTGGGGTGGCGACCATGATTACGAAGATTATGGTAAAGAGGGTGAAGGTATAGTAAGTAACTTCAGCTGTCCAGATTGTGAGTCGTACTATGAGTGTTACCTACCTTTAGGTGGACAAAGTGATTAATTTATTTAATATTATAGGAGAGTAAAATGAAAAACCGTACATGGAAAAAGGTTCAAAAAATAAGGGCAGAATTAGAAAAAAGTCCTAACGGATGGCCATTGTGTAAGATGATAGGCGTCGAATACTTTGAGGTAAACAGAACAAAAAAGGGTTGGAAAGATGCGTAGGTCAGATATGCAAGCCTTAATGACAAGAATTATGGATAAAATATCCGAAACAAGAGACGCAGGTCAGAAAGAATATGCAAGAGATTTAGATAATGTATTTGCAAATTTTGAACGAGTCGCCTCCTTTGTAGGCGTTAACAGGGAAAAGGCTCTGTTAACTTACATGATAAAGCATGTTGATGGTCTATGCGCTTATGCTGATGGACATCAATCACAAAGAGAAGATGTAAGGGGTAGACTGACAGATATTATAGTGTATTGTATTTTAATGTGGGGTATGGTTGAAGATAATGAAAACCCATTAAGCGGTAAATCTGCTCCAGGATATGAGCTCAAAGACTAAAGAGTGTAGCAATTGTGAAAAACTTTATAAAATATCCGACTTTAGTTGGAAGATTAAGAGACTCAATAAAAGGAGCAATAAGTGTAAACAATGCACAAATGAGTACTCTAGAAAACATTATCATAAATATAAGCATAGCTATAAAAAAAGAGCTAAAATTAATAATGAAAAATACAAGAATGAAAGAAGGGATTTAGTTTATGAGTTTAAGCTTAGTAATCCTTGTTCTTCTTGTGGTGAAAGCAATCCTATCGTCTTGGAATTTCACCATCTTGACCCGAAAGAGAAAAGAAATGATGTATCGAATATGGCATCACATGGATATTCAGTCGAGAGTATTGAAAAAGAAATTGAAAAATGCGTCATATTATGCGCAAACTGTCACAGAAAGAAAACAGCCAAACAACAAAATTGGCACTCACATAAGCGAAAAGAAAGGAGCAAAACGTGGGAAGAGCAATAGACATGGAAAACGATATTATCAAGCTACAGCAAGAGGTATCAAAACTAAAAGAAATATTAGAACAAATATTAAATGAGGTAAAGAAAGATGAAAAGAAAAAAACCAACGTCAAGAGAAGTACAAACGGTAATAGAAAATCTGATAATGGAAAAGATGAAACTGGAACAGCTGATAACGGGTCTAAGTAACGCTTTGATGGAGTATATAGACTTTAAGAAGGATACTAAAAAGTTTGAAACTTATTTAATGAAAAAGGAGAAAACTAATGATAGACAGAAAACTACTAGAAAAAATACTAACAGAAAATAGTTGGGGTCTATACTTAAAAGGCAGACCTCTTGATGAAATAAATACTAATGTAGGTGTTATCTACAAGATATGTGAAGTGTCTGTAGAAAAATTAGTAGACGAATATAATCAAGGTGTAGCTAATATGCAAAATGAAGAATAAATAAAAGGAGAAAAGATGCAAGAGATAGCTGATGTAGCCACAGAAGATGTGGTTTTAGGGAGCGTTATCTTAAACCCAGAGACATATAGTACAATAGCGCCATATGTGCCAGATAGAAGAGTTTTTACACAGATAAAAGCTAAGAACTTATGGGACAAACTAACTGATATGGTGAAAGAAAATAAAAATATAGATTTACCTATACTTTGCTCTTCACTTACGAGAGAAGATAATTTAAATGGTATAACTACAGGTTACTTGGTAGACATAACAAGCGATACAGGTAGTACCTCAATGGTAGAAGCTTATGCACAGGTAATCTATGAGAAGTATTTACTGAGAAAGATTGTACAAGAAACAGAGAATATTAGGCAAAACGCACTACATAAAGGTAGCGATGTCTATACACTAATCAACCAGGCCCACACACTTATGGGTGAGCTTATAAGAGTTAAGCCAGGTGAAAAATTTACTATCGACAAAGCTATGTCAGATACCCTTAACACTATGCAAGAGGGTAACAAAAAGATGATTAAGACTGGCTTTAAAGAGATAGATGGACTTGCAGGGGGGCTAACTAGAGGAGAGATAAGTATAGTTGGGGGTAGACCTGGACATGGCAAAACAACTTTTCTTGTCAACCTCTTAGCTTCCCTTGTGAAAGGTGGTTATAAAGTCGCTATGTTTAATAGGGAACTACCTAATAGTGAGGTTATAAAAAAATTAATATGCATAGAGAATCCAAGATTAAATTACAGAGATGTTAGAAAAGGTATTATTGATAAAACAAATATAGGATTTATTAATGAGCTTAAAAAATCTTCTAGAAAAATAGCAGACATATATGGTGAAGACAGGTTTGTTATGTTTGATAGTATTAGAGATTTACCTAAAACTGCATCAGAAGTAAAGAAGTTTGAGCCAGATGTAATTATAGACGACTACATACAGCTTGTAACTCCTGCTGGAAAAGAAACTGAGAGAAGGTTGCAGTTAGAGCGTATCTGTAATGAATATAAATGGTTGGCAAAAGAGGCAAACTGTGCAGTTGTGTTAGCATCACAGTTAAACAGGTCATTAGAATCTAGAAATAAAGAGGCTAAAAGGCCACAATTGTCTGACCTTGCAGAGTCGGGAGCTATAGAGCAGGTAGCAGAGAATGTATTCTTTGTATACTATTCTTATAAAGTAGACCCGTCAATGCACTCAAAAAATGAAATAAGACTAATCGCAAGTAAAGTAAGATATGGAGAGTCTTCTGAGATTACACTTCACTACAATGGTGATATATGTACAATCTATGATAACTGGTCCATACCACACGCAAAGGAGCTAGATGAAACAAAAGAACTACCATTCTAAAGCATTTATAGGCATAGACCCAGGAAAATCTGGTGGTATATGCTGTATTAAAGGAAACTTATTAAGGTCTGCTAAATGCCCAGACTCTGTATTAGGAATGTCTGAACTCCTCCGAGATATACTACAAGACACATCTGTTGAGAATGTAATCCTATGTATGGAAAAGGTCTGGGCAAGACCTCATGACGGTAGAAGTTCAGTCTTTACTTTCGGACAAAATTATGGCCAATGGGAGGGGGTTATAGCATCGTTTAACATAATCCCTACATATGTAACCCCTTCTCTTTGGATGAAGCACTTTGATATACAAAAGGGATTAGATAAAAAAGATAGAAAAAACTTAATAAAAAGTATGGCGCAAGACTTTATGGAATCAAATAAGTATGTAGCATATCAATGGAAAGGAGTCGCTACATTAGCAACAGCAGATGCTATTATGTTAGCGAAGTATGCAATTGATAAAACTGACTGATGTACATGAAGTGTTTGGTAGCCTAAGTTTAATAACAAACGATTGGAGGAAAATACCGTTGGATTACGAAGAAATGAAAAAGTTTGACCTTGATTTAAAGTTTGGACAAATGGGAGAGAAATTTGTAGAAGACTTGCAAAATGGCAACACCATGATTGAGGTAAAAACAGAGAGAGATATATGGAAAACTACAGGTAACATAGCTGTAGAAATAAGATGTAGCGGAAAGCCTAGTGGTATCTCTACTACAGGTTCTGCGATATGGATTCATTTACTGTCTGATAATGACAAGATTGTAGGTGGATATATATTTAGTGTAGACTATTTAAAACAAAAGATAATAGACCTTAAAAAAGAGGGTAAATTAAAGATGACTATGGGTGGCGACTTTAATGCTAGTCAGATGGTATTGATACCTAGAGAAGAGCTGTTTAAAGATTATAGAACATAGAATGTTTTTTAAATTTATCTGAAGTTGTTGCACCGTTAACTAGTTTTCTTTTTCTATAAAAGAACTCATCTTTTACTTTTTTATATTTAGATTTTAGCTTATCATCTTTTAAATACTTTATAAATTCTTTGTCTGGATTCATACCTTTTTTTATATCAAAAACGTCAGACAATTTAGAGGGACTATAACTATTAAGATGCGAGTCTAAAGCTCTTTTTGTGATTTTATGTATATGATGTGGAGATAGCCCATTTTGGTTGCCTCTGTATTCTTTTACAAATGTCGTAGCAATATAATTGTATGCTGCCCAGTAAGCTCTGTCAAAATCTTTTTGATTACCATTATAAAAACTATTTCTTAAAGACCTAAAAAAAGGTGTCCTATCATTTTTACTGTAAGGCATTTGACTTTCTTTGTATCCATTTTCAGTTTTCCATCTTCTAGCATATGTACTAAACTCTTTATAATCTTTATAAAGTTTATCTTGTTTCCAACCTAATCCAAATGGTTCTTGAAAGTTTTTACGATACTGAGCGTATAAAACTACTGTGTTACTTAAGTAATCATCAAGAGCTTGACCAGCAAACTTTCTTTCTGCTGTAGGAAATAATTTTGGTGTAAATACTTGAGCAAACAACCCTGCTGCAGTTGTTAAATTACCAATCACAGCGCTCCCGTATATAGGATTAAATGAACTAGCCATCATTTGGTCATCATAATTAAGGAAGCTAAATTTATCTTTTTTTGAAAATAATGTATTTCCATAAGGGTTTAAAACCATATCTGTTCCTAGCTGCAACCATTCAGAACGCCATAAGTAAGAAGATATTTTTGTCAAAGCGTCTTCATTTTCCATAGGGTTTTTAGTATCAAATAGCGCATCATACATTGCCCATAGTGCCCAACCAGACAAGGCGTTTCCTACCGTAGCTCTAGCTAAAGGAGCTATGTTTTGATGTTTCACTATTGGTTTCAAATGGTTTTGGTACATATCAAAAGTTGTTGAATATGCCATTCTATAAAATAATGACAAAGGTTTTGCTACAGGGTGAGACATCCAAGATGGCAATAGTTGTGGCCCTGTTCCACCTGATGTAGATACATGTGAGTAATGTGATATTTTTGACCTAAGATAATCCATTTTAGCTGTTGTTTCTACATCTAATAATCCATCTTGTATTTTTCTGTAATTTTTTTTGTCTAACAAAAAATCTATTTCATCATCAGAAAGTTTAAAAACATTTTTCCAAAAGTCTTTAATTTGATTTTTAGCTGTTGTAGGTAATATATTTTTAACACCATGGATTTTATCTAGTTGTAATTCAAATGACATAAGGCCAGCCTGTACCTGCGCTACACGACCTACACCTTCTGTAAAAGTCATTAAATTTAAATCAAATAATTTTTCCATACTAAATTCGCCAACATTAAATGGTAGCTTAATAGCTTTATCTTGTAGTGCCAATGTTTTAGTTTGATAGGTAGTAAAACCTTCTCTTCTAGCTTGGTCCATTAATGAGCCATAATTATTATACAATCTCAAAAAAGCTCTAGCTGTATTTATTGCACCAAATGTTCCTAAGCTTCTAGGAATAGTAATAAGTAAATTTTTAACCCCTGCAGTAGGAGAAGATAGTCCTGCGGCAGCAGATAAGGTTGAGCTGACAGACAAAAAGTTTGTTATTGCATTGCCTTTGTTTTTAGTAATACCTAATATTTCTTCTATTTGTTTTGCGGCCCATTGAGCTTCTTTATTAGAAGAATTATACATATCAGCTAATAAAACTTTCCCGCCTCCAGATACTTTGAATTTAGTTCCAAAATTAGTAAACTCTGGAAAGAATTTTGATACTGCTATAAATTTAGAGGTTACAGTAGAATATCTATCCATAACGCTACCGTAATCTTCTACATATGTTCTGACTTTTTTTGTTTTTTGACCTGTTAATTTTTGCTTAATAATATTAACTGGTATTTCAGTTTCATAATCTAATAATATTCCTCTTTCTTTGAAATGATTGTTTACAACTCTTGCGGGATTGTAGGTCATAATATTATAAGCTTCTTCTTTTATTTCGTCTAAAAGTTTTTTGTCATTTAAATTTTTATCATACTCAGCTTGCCATTTATTAGGGTTTTGTTTTTTGTTAAACTTTTTAGAAGCTATTTCATTAGCTCTTTCTTTTATTTTTTTATTGGCTATTTTAACAATTATAGGATTGTTTGATGTAGATTGAGCTATATATTGTAAAACCTCTGCACTTATCGCCCTTGTCATATAATTCTGGATATACTTTTGGTCGAACTCTTTTTTCCACTCTTCATACTTAAATTGTGAAGTATTTCTTTTTACTTCTGTTTGTATTCGTTTCCAATAATAGTCTGTCATTTGTTTGTGAAAGTTTCTAGCAGTTATATGACGCTTAGTAAAATCATCCAAACCGTCAAAACCCTCATCATTAATAGACCATAATTTTTTTGTTTTAGGGTTAACTAAATCAAACGCTTCAATAGCTTTTCTTTGCCTTACCGTTAAAGGTCTACCCTTTTGGGTTCTCATTTCAGGCTCTAGGAGCTCCATATTATTTAAATCTTTACCTAAAATATCTCTTACTTGTATAATAGTTTCATCAGCAAAGGCTTTATCTTTTGTGTAGACTACATCGTAATCAAGTAAATCATCTGCTAATTTTTGTGAAGCTTTGCCACCTTTAGATAAAACGTAATAAACTGGATAAAATATTTTTCTAAATGCAAATGTAAAATCAGAAGCTACTGGGTCTTCATCGGCAATGTCTCTCATGCTAGGGCTATCAAAGTTGAAATCATCAATCTTTTTATAGTTATCATAAAATTGTTTTACCATGTCTAAAGTTTTTTGTCCTGAAATGTTTTTTATCTCACCATCTTTAACACCTAAAGCTTCTAATAGCTGAACCGATTCTGACGCAGGAACATTTTGTTTTTTTCTTAATTTTTCTAAATTAAACTTAGCGACATAAAGCTCATCATCTTCTAAAAGATTTAAATTTAAACAAGGTTCTGCCATTATTTACACTCCATATCTTTCAATATTCTAGTTAATATACCTTCATCAACCATCTCATCTTGTAAACTAATTTTTTTCATTTTTTTAATATCCATATCAGTCATACCATAATGTCTTAAAATTAACTTTAAGTTTGATTCATACTTTTTATTTCCTAGTTTTGCCCTAGAGAAGTCTCCATGACGACCACCAGTTATTAATATTTTAGCCTTAGCTTTTAATGTGTTTATGTCATCAGCAGAATTTTTAGCTAAAGATGACTTTTGAAATTTATCACCAGGCTTAGGCTTTAATGTGTTTAAATTTATTTCATCTAAACCTTTACCAACTTCAATTCCTAAACCTACTTTTTTAGCTAAACTTTCAAGAGATTTAGATATAAAGACACCGCTATCTGTAACAGGCATTTTTCTTTTATTGACTGCCCTTGCAACAATATCAGTTATTCTTGCTGATGTTTCTGAAAAAGTTCTAAATAAACCTTCTAAAACATCCTTATGTATAGCCATTTTAACAGACTTACTTTTTGCATCTGTTATGATTTTACCATCTTTACTGAAATAAATATAACCCTGCTTATCCGCATTTTTAACAATATTATTTAGCTTCTCATAACCTTTTTTCATTTGATATATAGAAACACCTTCTGAATACTCTAGTGCATTTTTTGCTAAATCATATTTTTTTAGTTGAGCACTACTCATTTTTTCTAATTGAGCAGATGTCTTACTATCAAAGATTAATTTTTGATACTCATTTTGTAACGCTTGTAACTCTTTAAAAGCTTTTGGGTTTCTAGGTAAGCCTGTTTTTTTATTTATTTTAAGTGCATCTACATAAGCTTCAGTTTCTTCTCCAACCTTTGATAATTTGTGCCCTAAACCAAACTTATCAACTAATACAAACTTTTTGCTTTCTATTCCATAATTACCCTCTACCCATGTAGAGAATCCTTTTCTGTAAGCTTTACCTGTAACACCAAAAATAGAATTAGACAATTGTTTAAATGTTTCTTCACCAATTGCTTTGTTTGTAAGATTATCTGTAGCTTTTGTTTTAGATTTTGCAAAAAACGGAACAACAAATTGTTTAGCTCTGCCTAAAGCATCAACGCCTTGTATTTTATTTTTTTCAGCTACGCTTAATACTTTTTTCATTAATCTAGAATAAGAAAGTTTCTGAGTTATATTAGCTTTTATTTTAGATGCAATTATACCTGCAACTCTTTTGCCTTTTGTTTTACCCATTGGGTAAGAAACTTTGATTGTTCCATTCTTAAATTCAAAAGATTTGCTTTCCATACCTATACCTAAAGGCGTCTTAACTTGCGATTTTTCTTTGTATAAAGTAGAAAGAGTAGTTTTAACTTCTGGACTTGTTAGTCCTTGGTCATTTAAAAATCTGTAAAATTTTACTAAACCTAACCGTTCTTTTCCTGTTAGTTGACCAGCATAATTTTCTAACCTAGCTCTCTTTATATTCCCTAAGAAAGAATCATCTCCATCTTTAATCATGCTATTTATGACATTTAAAACACCTTTAGAGTATTTATTAAAGTCTTTAGGCTTTAAATAAGTTCCACCACCACCTCCACTTTTTACTTGAACTTCAGGTAAAAACTCTGTAATAAATGTTTGAGCCATAAGCAAGTTTTGTCTAGCCATATTTTTTTCAGAGTCTGTTAAATCTAAATCATCAAGCTTTTGTATTTCAATATCTATTTGTGATTTATTGTTTTGAGCTTCTCTTAGATTAAGTAATATATCTTCTGCTGACCCTTCAGGATTAGTTCTCATTTCATCTGAACGTCTTTTTATCTGCGCAGCTAACTGCTCATCAGTTCGATTTAAGTCTTCTATAACCCTATTTACATTAGCATCATCTACAGGTTTAGATACTTTCATTCCTAGTTTTTCTTTTAACCTTAATTGTAGCATATCTACAGTTTTTTGTAAAACCTCATCATCAGAAAGGTTAGGATTTTCTCTTTGAATTGTATCTTCTATTTCATTTATATTTACATCTTGTGCACGTTTCTTACCGTCAGGACCTGTAACATCCATTTTAACAGTTGGACTTTCAGCTTCCAGTCTATCCAAAAGTCTTATTTTTGTGTCACTTAAGTCTGCTGTTTGTAAGCTTAACGATTTAAGTGCACTCTCATTACCTTGCTCCATCCATTTATCTAAAGCTTCAATCTCATCAAACATACCACCAGCTTCATCAAAATAGTTTCTTACTGTAGCAAAATTAGCCATTCTCTTTTCATAAAACTCAAGCGCTTCTTTGGCGTTTATCTTTTTACCTTCTTTAATTTTTCTTTTGTTATTTGTTTCAAACGCATCTATTTCTTTTTTAATATTTAAATATTCTTTATACTCTGGAGACTCTTCCCACAACTGTCTTCTTTGGTCAATATCAGAAAGTGTTTCATTAAGTGAGGCTTGTCTAGCTTTTATTTCTACATCCGAATCTAATTGGTCTATAGATTTTTCATTTATACTATTTTGTATAGCCTCTTCTTTTTCTAAGTACCTTTTTCTTTCATCAAATTTTTGTTTATATATTTTCTGTGCTTTTTCTAAAGGTTCATTAACAACTTTTTTAAGACCTATACCAGCGCCTCTAGTAGCCCCTGTAAAACCTCCCATAGTTAAAAGACTAACCATCATTTCTTCTGCAGATTTTAGCTGGCCATAAGCAACAGCTGTACCTGTAATATCACCAAGAGTTAGGCCTGCAACATCAGTAGCATACTGAGCTAGGTTACCAGTATATTTCATTTTATCTTTTACTTTTAATAGTCTTCCTTGACTTGCTCCGCTAAGCTTTTTTTGCATTTCCATATTATCAACATGCTTTAAGATTCTTGCGTGTTTAGCTGCTAAGAAAGGCCTTGTAGAACCGCCCATTACCCCCATAATACTACCATGAACAATGCTTGCAAAAGTTTCTTTTCTTATGTCCGCATCAGATAAAGGTTCTGGAAAACTTTCTGGTTCTCTTATATGTTGAGTTCTAGCATACATATTACCTTTTGCTCCTTCGTAAGGTATATACATAAACTCGCTACCAATAATGTTTCTAATAGAAGATTCAACAGCCGCTCTACCACCTGGAGCTTTTGCTAAACCAGGAATTTTTTTGACTACTTGTTTTGATAAGTATTTAGTAGCACCTTTCTTAGCCAAAGCTGATACAGCTGCTTTACCTACAATACTACCACCACCAAATAAACTTAATGCATCAAGTGGCATACCAAAAGCCATAATTCCTGCAACAGCTTCTTCCCAAATTGCTGGCTGTTCATCAAATGTAAATTTAGGTTTACCTCTATAGAAGTCATCTACCATCCCTTGTAAAGACCTACTGTATGCTAGTCTTGCTAAATAAGAACTATCTTCGTCTATACCATACAAGTTAAACTTATCCATAAAACTATCTTCATCTGTTTGTTGTAAATATATATCAGAAGCGTCTTCTTTTGGGGTAGCAATAGTTTTGTAACCTATTTTGTCCCAGTCTTGTATAGGAGCATCAGGATATTCATTTCTAGCTATACGATAAACTATTTCGTCTGTAACATATTTATATTTTTCAGGAAAAGCTTCTCTTAACTGCTTTATTGCACTTTCAGGAGATATTAACATAATTTAATTTTTGTTTAATTTTGAATTTAGATTAGACAATATTTGAGGAACTCTATTTAATGTTTGAAGCATTATAAATGGAACTGATTTATTTTTATTTTTAAATTCATCAATAATAGTATTTCTCATATCAGAATATAATTTTTGTAATTTTTCTAAGTCTTGAGAATTTATTTTTTTTGGCACATTATCTTCACCAAATAGTTTGACTAACTCATCTCTAGGGCCTTTGTTTAAAGGTGTTGATTTAAATTTAAGATAATCAGGCATTTTATTTTTATTTACACTTACATCTTCCTCTCTTTCAAGATAATCAGGAATTTTGTTTTGATTTTTATCCTCTAATTGAAATTGAAAATTTTTCTCTTTTGTCTCCCATGGCCACTTACCACTAGAATCTAGCTTATTAACGTAAGACCTAGGCTCACCATAAGCTTGTGCACTATAACTTTTATACTCTCCATCTTTTTTTTCAATAGCTAATTTTAACTGATATAATTTACTATTTAAAACTTCTAATGTTTTTTCTTTTGTCCCATAATTGACACCATCAATATAATAAACAGGAGGGATTGCAGATTTCTTTTTTTTATCATCAAATTCTTGTACATAAGTAAGCACTTTATCTTTTTGTAGGTCAGGAATATCAGCATATTTAACAAGACTATTATCTTCTATTTGGCTAGTAATGTTGTTAATAGGTATATATTCTTTTACATATAAATTGCTTATTTCATTACCTAATAAAGGCATAGATTCTGTAATTAATCTGCCTGTAGTTTTATTGTAGTGTGACTCTAACGCAGCATTAAATTGCGATTCTGTTATTTGATTATTTAAATAATCAGAATATAGTTTTCTTTCAACTGAATCAAAAACTTGATTAAGCTCTTTTGGAAGCATTTGCAATACAGTTTTTAAACCTAAAGCATTTTCTGCAAGTTCTAGATTAGAATCTGGCATTATAGAGTTAAACTGTCCAGCTTTTAAGTTATACCTGTTAACTAATTTTGAAGTTTTTGTAAATTGTTCTTTAAATTCTTGCTCACTTCCATTAAATATATATTCTCCATTTTCATCAACGCCTAATATCATATTATTCATATCTTCTTGAGCAGTCATTATTGAATTTTGAAATTTATTAAATTCTAAATGAGTTTGTTTTACTGGGTTTATTTGAGTAGAAAGGATAGTACCATAAAAAGCGTCAGCTTTATCTATAAGTCCAGGATTTTCTTCTACAAACCTGTCTCTTATTGATTTTAGACTATTTTCAGCAGCAGAAACACTAGCAATATTTGAATTGTCTACACCACTTAATGAGTTTAACATAATTGTTTGAAACGACTCTTCTTTAATTGCTTCACGCTTATCTCTTTGAAGTTGAGCTTGATTTACAACATTTTGAACTTGTGAAGCTACCCTTAAGGTATCCATTAACCTGTCCATAGGGTCTTTCCCTAAGTTTAAATTTACATTAGCTCCTGCGGGTAATATTTTAACCAACTGTTATTCTCCTTGCTGTTGACTAATTAATCTTCCATAATCATCTAGTTGTGAATATAAATCTTGTAATGCTTGAGCTCTTTGTTGTGCTACACCACTATAAATGTCTTGTACACCTGATTCATATTGTTGTTGTGCTAACTCTTGCGCTGCTGTTCTTCCTCCATATCCAGCAAAACCACTGCCAGCTTGTTGTGCACTTTGCTGTTGTGCAACTAGCCTATCAGCTAATGTGCCTCTTTGTTCAGACACTTCTTTAGTATAGCTACCTGGGTCAATTTTTCTTAAGGATTCTAGCGCAGAAGCCGTTGCCATATCTGCATCAAAATCAGAAACTCCAGCCTGTCTAAAACCTTCGGCTAATGAACCAGAAGCAAAAGGGTTTACTACCGCTGTATCTTGAGGGGCAATAAAGGCGTCTTCTACAACAAGGTTAAGGTCATCAACATAATCTTGGCCTTCCATCAAACGGGCCATACCGTACTTTGAAGTATAGTTCTCTTTTAAGTCTTCCATCTCAGTTTTTTCAGCAGCCGTCAAAGTTTCTCCAGCATCTTCTAGAGCTTTATACATTGTGTACATATAAGAGCTAAGCAAGGCACTTCTTTTAGCTTCGTTGCCAGGGCTTCCAAACCCACCTTCACCAGCTAACCTTTGAGCCATTTGTTCTGAAGGATTAATTCCTGCGTCTTTTAGTCTGTTGTACAAATTATATATATTTTCGCCTTCACCAAATCCAGGTAAAAAATCTTCTTCTCCTGTTGGCCCCTGAACAAAGTCGTAACTCTTAGGTCTAAACGTTGCCTGAACATTAGATAAATAATTTTGAGGTAATAATCTGTCTAGTAATGACATTCTTTCCTTTCTAATATCTTTTAATAATACCTAGGAGCTGTTGCTTCTGTCATAATAGGAGCCCCTGCTGGTTTTGTAAATTCTCTTAAAGCATAGTTTGACAATAATGGTGTTGCAAACATTCCTAAAGGTGTCTGTAAATCTTCAATTTTCAATAATCCACCAGTATAAGGTACGCTATACTCTCCTGCTTTAGTTGCAAAATCTGCAATCATTTGTGAAACAGAGCTAGGCTGTATAGCTGAATCTCCTATTGAGGCAGCTAAATTAGGAGTTAACATATCAGAACCAGTTAAGGGAAGAATTTTATCGGGCCCAACCATATTAGCTGGTAAAACAGCTTCTTTTCCACGTTCAATTATACCTTTTTCTATTTTAGCAAATAGTCTATTTAAAGCTTTATCGCTATCTAATCCTTTAGGAAAATATCTCATAGCTTGTTTTTCTAAACTTTTTTGAGCTACGTCCCCTATTTTTTGGCCTACTTTTTTTCCAGCCTGTCTTAAAGCTTGTTCTGCTTGTGGTAATGACTTGGCTGCCCCTAATGCTGTTGGGATTAAAGATGCGATTCCCATTTTTAAACCCATATCTTTTTGTGCTTCTAAATTTTGTTGTAATTGAGCAGCTCCACCCATAATACCACCTCTTAGATAGTCTTCTAAAAATGTTCCTTTATATTTTACTGGGGCACCAGTAGACATTTTTTTAGCTTTTTCTATTTGTTTCTTTTTAAAATCTTGTTTCTTCTTTAAGTCAGCAGCACCTAATGCTAAATTTATTATTTGCCCTCCTGGAACAAAGCTCAACCCAGCACTAACTAAACCTTTTACAAAGTCTGATTTAAATAAACCTTTACTTTCTTTTTTAACTTCATTTTGCATTTCTTTTAAACGTTTAGCTAATTCAGCAGTAGCTTCTCTAGCTTGCTTATTAAACATATCTTGTCTTGATTGCTCTTGAGCTATGTTTCTAGCGCCTCTAAATTGTCTTTCTAATGAAAATGGTGTTGCCATAATTCTCCTTACAGTTCTGCATGTAATTTATAAAAATTAATTATATATTCATAACAAATATTTCCCAATAATCCAAGCGTTTTGTTCTTAAGCATCTTCAGCTCCTGTTGGGTTGCTTAATGAAAACCAAGATGTTCCGTTACAATATAATGTAAATCCACCATAACCTACAACTCTATCGTCTGAGCCTGATGTTAAAAATATATCTTGTGAACCACCACCTTCATTATGTTCTAATTGTATAAAATTTGCTGAATTAGTTTTTACTATGTATAATATTTGTCCTTGCACTCCCCCTGACAAGCCCCCTATAGTTACATTATTACTTGATGTGTCTACTTCTAAAACAGTAGTGCCAGAAACATCTACATTATCTGTAGGTCCTGCTGTGCTAAATGCGGTATGTTTATATGATACAGTACCTTCTACGTCAAGGGTAGTAGTTGGTGCAGTAATACCTATACCTATTTTACCGTCATTTTTAATTGTTAACTCAGGGTCTGCTAACGTTGTTCCGCTAGATATATAAAATTTAGTAATATCGTTGCCTATAAATCCTGATACCCATCTTTTAGTGCCACCATTCCACCATGACATTTCAATATCTGAACTGTCTAATCCTAAACCGCTTATACCTAATGTTGCTCCATTTTCTGATGACGTAAATCTTGAGGCGCTAGTAGTAAGCGAAGCGAGTGCCATACCTTGTGTTAGCGTTCCTCCTGAAACTGTACCAGTTTTAGCTATATCTACTGGTGCGTCAGCGGCATCTGTAGAACTTCTAAATGATACTGCTCCTTTTTTATTTTGAATAGCAACAGCAGAAGTTGAACCTGGTTGTCTAAGAAGTATTTTATCTACTACAGGAGTATTATTTGTTTTTTTAGACAGTCTTTTAACTTCTTTTTCTAATTTACTTACTGTTGATACTAAATTTTTTAAGTCTACACCCAAATCAATACTATGCCATCTATTAGATTCTTTTACATAAAGCTTTATACCTTTTAAAGATGAGCGTATAGTTACGTCTCCATTTTGCCCTTGAGATGCTTGTGGAGTACCTTTCCCTATTGTTATTCCTCTTGGTTCTCTAATTGACATTATTTAATACTTTTTTCTCTATAAACTATACTTATATCGTTTATTTGAAATGATGAAGGTATATAACCTATGTCATATGCAGTTCGTACACTTACAGATTCAGATAGCGCTGAATTTAATGTAGCTACTTTAGTGCTACCATTATAATCAGTAATTGTTCTAACTTGCCCCTGCCCAGGTCCTTTATAAAAAAATATAGGCATACCATTATAGTAATCGTCTGTAGATGAACTGCTTGTTAAAGTAACTGTTCGAGATGATGGTTGAGCAGCCACATATTGTACAGTACCTGCATTTGTATAGCTAAATTGCAATGCTATTGAGTAAACATTTTTAATACTAGATGTTGGCTTTAACCCTACTGTTATCCAATCGTTAGAACTTGTCCCTGCATTATAGGAATCAAAACCTTTGGCATTACTGTAATATGTAGTATCTTCAAA
>Ga0208919_1000602_pt1 | contig 23437 bp, 38 predicted proteins | sample 4_EtaG_FD_184076 | JGI IMG/M metagenome (GOLD analysis project Ga0208919, IMG submission 184076) | Marine viral communities from the Subarctic Pacific Ocean - 4_ETSP_OMZ_AT15127 metaG (SPAdes) (version 3) | ecosystem: Environmental > Aquatic > Marine > Oceanic | place: Pacific Ocean | collected...
GATGACGCAGGACCTCTCTTGGCTGGTGCCAGCAATCGTGACCGCAGCAGCGGCATGGGGCGGCGTCAAGCAAGGGATGAACGGCCAGGCAGAGGCAATCGAGCGACTGAGCTCGGTGCTCGATCGAGTCGGGCAGAAGGTAGATGTACACGCGGAGAGGATCGCGGTTATGGAAGCTGACCGCCACTACATAAAGGAAAAACTTCGCAACATCTCACAGGGCAAATAATGATCGACAAGAAGAGGGTCCAGTTTTGGGCTGGCCTGGTGATCGCAGCCGCAGGGCTCGCAACCGTGTTTTATCTCCAGGAGGTCTATCTCGGGTTCGCGGTGGCATTGATTGGAACCGGCATCCTTCCAATTGAAAAAGTCGCTGAGATCTGGAAGCGATGAATCTGAAGGATGGGGTAGTATTTGATGAGCGGATGCACCCCTCGATGTGGTATGCTCGAGAGGTGATCGGAAGTCTCCACCGGGAATGGGCTGACCAGGAGGGCACGATTACCTCCGCGTTCAGAGACCAATCTCCGGGTGGCTCGAGTTTTCACCCCCTGGGGCGAGCTCTCGATATCCGTATCTGGGCGTTCGAGGACCACGAGGAGGTCCGCGCCTTTGCAAAGAAGCTGCGGACCAGGCTAGGCCCTGACTTCGATGTCATCGTGGAAGGGCCAGCAGCCGAGCATCCGAAATACCTAAACCGAGCTCCACACATTCACGTGGAGTGGGACTTCGACTAATGCCACATATCCCTGGTCACCGCCCGCTTGGAATCTTAGGCCCTGAGCCTATCCCACAGGGGCTGCTACGGCTGCTGATGGCCCAGCCCGACGCAACTCGAGTCGGTCCAGAGTTTCCCGTAGCTACGCACCGAAGGGGCGTCGATGGTGTGACGCGCCCACTGCGGTTACCGGAACGTGTTCCGGGTCAGGCGGCAATTGGCCCAGCACCCGGCTTGCTGTCGCGGGTCGGCGCTCAAGTACAAGCGATGCCCCGCCGGATGACTGAGTTTGGTGAAGCTGCGAAACACGGCCAAGGTCGATGGTCAATGCACGCAGCAGAGAACCTTCTTCCCGGTGAGCAATTCAGTCCATACGAACTCGCGGTTGTGGATTCGATGGCCGCAGCAGGGACACCAGACACTCCAGCCGGAACGGTAGGACGGTTAGGTGGAGAGATGGCGGGTGAGTTTACATTGGCCGGAGATACTCAAGCGCTACAACGTGTGCCTGGATTGCTAGAAGAGGGCTCGTATTTTCAAGCTCTTCTTGAAGGCGCGAGCGGAATTCCAATAGCTGGTAAGTTATTTGCGCCGCTTGCTGCTATGGGCCGCTTGAACCGTTTGGAGAACCTGAGTGCTGCGGCTCGTAGCGCAGACGCACCAGCCGAGACGACTGTACGGCCTCGAGAAGCAGAGGGTATTCGAGGAATACCTACAGCGGGTGAACCTGGGTCGGGTATCAAAAGCGTGCGCGAGCTGCCACTCGATGAAGCTCTCGCTCATGCGAGAAGGGGAGCTCACCTAGTACGAAAAAGTGACGGTAAATACGTCGGGGCACCTGAGCATATTCGCTCACCGCAAGCTCTTGCTGCGCTACGTAGACAGTTGGACAGGCTCGCTGAAGAAGGCGAGATGGGTCGTGATTGGTATGACAGAACCGAAGAGGGCAATCGGAGGATTGCTGGGGAGAGTTACGCTCGCAACGAGATGCTCGGTGCGGAAGAAGGCTTATGGTCGGCACAAGCTACTCCTGACACGAACCTCGGGTTCTCACTGCGTGGACATAACGCATACGAGTTCGGCGCACCTCATGAGATTGTGCGGACGGGTGACGCATCAAGAAAGTACACTGCTGCTAGAGATGCCGGTGTCCCTCCGAGCTTGGGGCCTAAAACCGCAATTTACGGCGACCATAGCAACCCCTTCTTAGAGAGCCCTATAACCGGGACCAACGATATATGGCACGCTCGAGCGTTTGGTTATACAGGCGGGAAGAAAGGCCCAGGTAGTCCATTCGACCGAGGACTCACGGCGCAGGAACACGCTTTTATGGATGCGGAAACTTTGCTTGCCGCAGAAAGACTGAACGCAAAACACGGCACGGATATTTGGGATGGCCGGGGAACACAAGCCGCGATATGGGTGAGGATGAAGGGCGAAGATATTGCACAAGGCCAGAGTTACGGCGGCGACCTACAGGCAGGAATGGCCGAGGCCAACAAGACATATCCTGACTACTTCGACAAGTACACAATGAGCGCTACGCACGAGGCAGTGCCGGGGCGTGATACTGGGCATCTTCCCGACTTGCTCGACACTGACTTTGCGACAAGGGAAGCGTACACCGATGCAGTCCCGTGGACGACCGAGGCTGGCAACGATGCGTTTTACGAAGCGCTTGGTATGTACAGTCAGCCGTCATTAGACGCCTTGGGATATTTTATGGGAGACGTTAACCCGATGCGGGTTGCCCGACCTATGGTAGATAGGGTCGGTGGTAAGACCCCCGCTGCGGTCTTTCCCGAGAGCACAACACGCGAGGTTGTGGCTGCGGCAGAGAATCTGAGAGGGTTACTCGCCGGGCAAAATTCCGCCGCTTTCAGTCAACCAATCCCGAATATGCAAGCGGGCAGGTCTACTTCAGTATTTGCGCCCACAGCAGAGGTGACTCCCGAGATGCTCCGCGCCGCTAGTGCAGAGATGCCCGGTCATTACGCAATCGATACTGGGACGGGACTGCTTATGCTCGAGGACCCTGCCGCCTACGGCGCACGCACCTTAGAAGAGACTCGAAAGGTGTCGAAGCAACTTGGCAAAGATCTAAAACCGCCTACCGAACTATTAGGTGAGTCTGTCCCCGGAGTTCCTACGTACAGAGTCGGCGCTGACAGCGAGTACATTCCCATTCTCGAGGGGCCATATGGATATCGCCCCTTGCAACGTGCCGCCGTCAGGGCGGGTGTTCCTGCTGTTAGGCCCAAGGCTGAGTTAAGTGCATGGGCCACGTCGCCGGGATCTGGAGTAGCCACGAGATCCCTCTTAGATCGAGTCGATGCGCTGGAAGGCAGCGCACCAAACGTACCGGGCAGACTTTCAGCGGAGCCACTCCGAGTACGGGCTGGGCTCCTAGCTGATAGAGACGCGGCTCTCGCGGCTACGCACGGCGGCGTCCGCCAAGATTTACAAAACTTCCGAAGGATCTATGCTCAGGGCGGACTACCTGCTATCCGCGCCGCCCTTCAGTCCGGTGTCGCGCTTCCGCTTTTTGCTGGCCTCAGTCTTGGACTTGGCTCCACGGGGCGGCCTCAACGCGAGGGAGGGCGCTGATTTTGGGGGAGCGCACATACCCATGAAATAGAGCTCGTCCCAATCCCGTTTGTTCTCGGGCACGAGTACATATCCACCATCCGATCTCTCAAAGCGTTTCATATGATCTCTCCTAGGCAGTTTCGGCTCCTAACTTAACTAATGCGTTTCTGGTATGTAACCGCCGCGTTGCTACTTCTTGCTATCGGATGGCAAGTAGGCGCCAGGGGTGTTGAGCCCGTGACAGTCATCGTGCAGGACACGGTGGCACTCAGCGAGCTCGAGAGGCGCCTCGATGCCCAGCGCATCCGGGGTGACGGCCTGGTGGCCGCTATGGAGAACCGGCAGGTCCTGGCACCCGATACGATATGGGTGACCGACACGCTCGTGAGCCCACCCGACACCGTGTTCGAGTTCATCCGGGTCAACGAGCGCGGCAACCTTACGGCCTCACGGTTCACCATTGAGGGCGAGCTCTACGCTCCCCAGATCACCACCTACAACGTGTCGGACTGCGACGAGGGCTTCCAGCTCGAGGGCGGCACCGTGATATGCGACAAGGCACGCTGGGGGCACCTGTACCTCCTGAGCTCGATCTCACCGGCTTACGCGAGTGCAGGGCTGCGCTGGACCCCAGGGTACAAAAGCAAGTGGGCGCTCGAGGCTATGTACCGGCACGGCAGAGACGAGCTCGAGCTTGGTAGCTGGCACATCCAAGCAACAATCGCCTGGGAACTGTTTTGACCACAGATATACCCCTTTTCTAGCTTTTTATTGTGACACAATCAACGGCAGTACCGGCGACGGCGAAAAAGACCACCACCCTGGCGGAATGTCCCAGGTGTGGGTTTCGACAACCTGAGAAGGGGTTGGCGTTTTGTGCATTCTGCTCATTGGACCTCCGAAGGCCATCAGAGACCTAATCGGCTCTGATCCGAACAACTGGCGCCGCAGGGTAGCGCGTGAGAATGCGGCGGACGGTTGCGAATTACTTGTCCCTCGAAAACCCCGACGTTGGAGCTGCTATGAGTGCGGCCAGATCAATCACCGGAAGTTCGATCACTGCGTTATGTGCGGAACCGATGAGGCGACTTTTTGATTGAGATCCTACCTCACCAGTGGGTGCCCATTAAGCTCGTGGACTCATACGAGCTCACTAGCGACACCTGCCTCCAGGTGACCCCGGTGGCTAGTGACAAGAAGCGGCCTGTCATCTCCCACGAATTTACCAGCCCAGCGGCTGCTGGAATGTGGGCCTTGGGCTTGGATTGTTTGCTCCGAGCTCACCGACTCCTTTCGGGTGAAGAACTATGAAGCGAGCTCTGATTTTCATCTCTGACATCCACTGCGGTTCGACCGTTGGGCTGATGCACCCCAAGGGAGTGCAGCACGATGACGGGCAGTGGATTTACCCCAGCCCGGTGCAGGAGTATCTCTGGGACCAGCACACCAAATTCTGCCAAGAGGCTGCCGAGCTCGCGGAGGGGAGAGAGACGCACCTGTTCCTTATGGGAGACCTAACGGACGGGGATCACCACCGCACGCATCAGATCGTCAGCAACGACCAGGGGCTGCACATCCAGATCGCCTCTGACGTGCTGATGGACGGTATCCTAAAGGTTGAGCACTCGAGTCTGCACGCCTTGAGGGGCACCCCCTCCCATGTGGGGAAAGCCTCTGGCCTGGAGAAGAGCGTCATGGCCCGACTGAAGAGGGAAGGGGTCAAAACAATCGTGCCACACTCCGGTGGCTCCTTAGTCCACCCGTATGTATACGCCGAGTTCGAGGGCACGCTGTTCGATCTACGGCATCATGGCCGCCAGGGGCAGCGCGAACACACTCGAGGCAGTTACTCGAGGCTCTACGCGCTCGACCTGTATTTGTCGCATCACCTCGAGGGCCGACGCCCCCCTGACGTTGCGGTGCGGGGGCACCTCCACAAGTACATGGATAGTGGCGCTGACCATCGAGGGATTACTCGAGCGATCCAGCTTCCATGCTGGCAGCTCCACACCGAGTGGACCAGGCGAATCTCGATCGAGACGATGCCTGACATTGGGGGCCTGGTAATCCTGCTCGATGACGGGCGCATGGACGTGCGACCCCTGTTGTACCGTCCTGAGAGCAACCTTCAACCGATTTGGAGACCATGACCGAACAAGATTTGATCGATGCCCTGGAGCTCGCGAGGCATCAAGCCGTTACGGCGGAGGGGGCACTCACTGTGGCCGAGCTCGTGGAGCGGATGGGCATCAGCACCAGGCGCGTTAGAATCCATCTTGGGGCGTTGCACAAGGACGGGCGGCTGCACGTAGTGAGGCGGCAGGGCACCACCATCTCCGGCCAGAAAAAATGGATTCCAGCGTACCGCCTGGTGAAGGGTGAGCCTGGTGATGGATGATGTCGCGATCTCAAGGGCGACCGGAGTTAAGGTCACGATCGGGGCCGTGGTGTCCCTTATGTCGCTCGCGGTCCTGGTCGATCGTCGGTTCGGTCAGCTTGAGAACGCAAGCGTCAGCCAAGGCACTGACATTCAGACCGTCTCGAGGCGCCAGCAGACATACATCGAGCGGCGCACAAACCAACACGAGGACCTCGAGGCCGAGCTGGCAGACATTAGTAGTCGGCTAGACCGGCTCTGCGAGGCCCTCGCGAGTCGTGAGTCAGAAGTGATCTGTAACGACTAGCCCGCACCCTCCACGAGCTCGAGGCTGCACTGTAAGCTCCCGCGCCGTTGGCTCAATGACCAAGCGAGCTCGGAGCAGCTCCACCATTGAAGCAACCCTAAGTCCTGCGCGATCCCAAACAGCGGCACCGACGCCTCGCGCCAAACGCCTATGATTGACTCTGGATCGTCGCGATCAGCAACGACGATTGCCTGTAGATCGATTGCGTTAAAGTCAGCGATAACGAACGCGCCCTCGGGCAATCCCATAAACGGTTGCATCACTCGATAACAATATACCTTGTCGCCTTGCGCGTGCTTCGCCGCGGAGACCAACCCCTCCGCTGTATAGCAACGCTGGTAGCCACGTGGTGATGACGAGTCCGGCCTCTGATGTACAGGAACCGAGTAGTAGGTGGGCTCATCCAACCACCCCGTGCGTTTCGCGTGCTCGTCACAGCCTTGGCGTAGTTCCAAATCTGTAATTGTATCGTTTTTACTAGCCACCTTTCGTTCCCTCCCCTAGTGCTTGTTCTTCCTCTCCGTACCTCGCGGTCTTGCCCTTCGCCGCGAGCTTCTTCGCCGCCTCAACTTCCTCTTCGGTTAACTCAGACATCGGGGTCAGCTCGAAGCGCTCAATCGCGGCTAACCTGCGCTCAATGTCGGACAGCGATGCAGTTGCATTCTTCGCCTTCTCGAGTGTCTCCTGAAGCTCAAGCTGATCCGCTTGCCCCTGGTCGAAAGCTCCACCCGCCACCCTCAGGTTTTTGAGCTCACCCTTCTCAACCCGCCCGTCTGAAATTTGCCCAATGACTTCCAAGCGGAGCCCGAGCTCCTCTCGTTCGCCGCTGCTCTGCATTGAGCCCTCGCCGGTCATCAGCCAGTGGCCGTCGATTCCGAGCTCGTAGATAATCCGACCGATCAAATCCGGCTTCGGTGACACGCCCCGCTTCCAGGCTGACACCTGGCTCGAGGTGACTCCGAGCGCCTCCGCGATGTCTTTTTGTTCTCGCTCGTCGTTTGCCAGGGCCATTTTTAGGCGGCCCTTAAATGTCGCGTTCATGCTCCCCCTCAGGTTCATGCTTGCGTTTTCGTGACGTTATTACAAACTTCAAGCGATTCTGCGTGTATTTAGCACGCGGGTCCTTGATGTTCGGAATCGACACTTGAGTTCGCATCATACTACTTGGTGTCGTGTTCTGTAAACCCGGAGAGACCATGAAAGACTCGAGAACGCGAGACCCCTGGCACGAGGTGCTGGCCGACTTTGCGATCTTCCTGGCCGCGGTCGCGGCGGTGATCATCCTCCACGTGGTGGTGTTGTGAGCCCACCATCGTTCGAGGCGCTATGGGGCGATGTGACGCTCCTGACGCAGCTCCACCGGATTCTGGGCAAGCAGGGCGGCTCGAGCTCGATGGAGCAACTGATCGAGGCGCACGAGCACCGGCTCGCGACCCAGCTCCGAGCTCTGGTCAAAACTCTAGACGCCGAGCAGCCGAATGATGACGGCTGACGACGGGCTATTGAGGGTCATCGAGGAGATAGAGGCACGGGGGGAAGAGACTTCCTACTCCCACCGCCTAACCACCCACCTGAGGGAGTCGTCCGGCGTATTCCGCGAGGAGGAGGACGTGGCGCCGTGTGGTGAAGACGAGCACTACCAACCGTATCACATCGTTCAACGAGAGATGGATTCAATCCTAAGAAGAGGTATGTATGCCGATCATAGTTAATGAGGGCGGAGGCCAGAAGGTCTACACGCCTCACCCGGAGGGCACCTTCGCCGCCACGTGCGTCGATGCGCTGGACCTCGGGTGGAAAGAGAGCCCCTGGGGGCTGAAGTACCGAGTGGGCCTGGTCTTCTATTGTGGGAAAAGCGAGAAGAACGAGGAGGGTGAATCCTTCCCCCTCACGGTAGCGAGTTTCTTTAACGCCTCTTTTAACGAGAAGGCTACCCTGCGGAAATTCGTTTCGCAGTGGAAGGGCTCGAAGTTCAAGCTCCCCAATAATGACCTCGAGCAGCTCATCGGTGATGACGCGCTTATCACCGTCGAGCACAACGAGCATAACGGGAAGACCTACGCGAACATCACGAGTCAGATGGGGCTGCCGGATGGGACATCCGCGCCAGGTATCCCTGAGGACTTTGTGAGGCTCTGCAATCGCGAGGATTGGGAAGGGCCAACTCCGCATCCTGAGATGAGCAAGCCTCAGGAGAAGTTTGACGAGAAGCTCCCTTGGGAGGATTGAGGGAGTGGCGACCGTCAACTCGGTGTCGAACATGGAGAAGGTTCACACCGTGGTGGGGGAGAAGGGTATTCGGGCGACCGTGAGCACGGTCAATAACGAGCTCGAGAACCTCGAGATTCTCCTGCCTACTGACTACCCCAAGGTCGTGGACCTGAAGGGCGTGGACTTCGGGGATCTCCTCGATGTGCTCCACGAGGTTGAGCACCTCATCACGTGAGGTGTGAGGCTGTAGTGGCGGGTGGCCGGTGCTGATCGTGGTAAGCTCTGACGACACGATTTGTCTCCGCGCCGCCCGTCGCTACGGTCATATCAAGGGCGAGTCGTTCGATGACGTTCTCCGACTCGCGGTCCCGGACCCTGAGTACCAGACGGGTGCGTGGCGTAAGTGGCATAAGCTGAAGGACCAATCCCTCGAGCTCCTCCCGCAGGTCCTATGTAAGGTGTGCCGGTCGAAGGGAGTCGAGCGCGGAAGGGAGACGTGCAGTGACAGGTGCCGCGACATCATGGCTTGTGAGGCTGACTATGCGGCGGCTCGATGCCAGGCCCTGACCTCGAAGGTGCGGCACTCGATCGTTGAGCGAGCTCTCTCGAGGAGCACGCCAGCTCGTATCGCTCTCTCGGTCGGCCTCGAGCTCGAGAGGGTGTGTGACATCCTAGAGGGCTACCAGGTGCTGGGTGTGCCCATCACGCTGCGGGAGCAGCAGCAGCTCGAGCGCGGATGGGATGAGGGGCTCAATACACGATCGATTGGTCGAGCTCTGAACATCTCGACGCGGATCACCGAGGCGTACTTCCAGGCGAACCCTCGGCCTAAGGTCAAGAGGTCCGCATGAAGACCGTGACCTTAAGGCTGCCGCTGCCCGAGAACTTCAGCAACTCGAGGTCGCATTGGCGCACCAAGCTGAAAAAGAAGAAGGCGTATTGGGCCGCTTGTGAGGAGCTACTGGCAGCGAAGCTCATCGACAAGCCGCCACGAAAGCCGTGGGATAAGACCGTGATCACGGCGCACTTCCGGCTCTGGAATGTTTCCGACCAGAGCAACCTCATGGCGCGGATGAAGTGGCCGGAGGATGTCCTGGTCAGGTTCGGGTACATCATGGACGATGCCCCGAAGCACCTGACTTATAGCGGCGTACCGACGCAGGAGATCGACAGGAAAAATCTTGGACTCGATATCACATTGGAGAGGGTCGCATGAGTAAACTGAAGGATGAGATGGAGGCTTATATCCCAGGTCACGGGGTCACGACCGTTAAGAAAATTCGTGAATCAGCCTTTGTCACAACTGAAGACACCGATACTATAGAATATTGGTCATGGGTTGCCACCAATCCTCAGGGGGGAGTGAGCGAATGGCGAAAGGCAAGAAAAAGCTCTGGTCGTATAACACCGGGCATAAGGGCATAAATTGGGTTCGGGTATACGAGCGCAGCCAAAGTCCGAAGAGTCTTTATATCGAATGGTATTGGGAGGGGCGGCGCTGGCAGCGAGCCTTACGGACGGTTATGGGCCACCCTGTAACCGACCACCGAATCGCGATGAATTTGGCGGATAACATGGCAGCGACTCTTGAGCAGAGACACAACGACAAGGCGTTCGTCAAGTTTAGGGCTCCGCAGGAGGTCACCAGTGAGAATGAGATTGCTTCACTTGGTGAGACTGTCGAGAAGTATCATGCTGCCAAGGAGGGAGTATGGTCAGACCATCACAGGAAATCGATGGAGCGGCGCAGAGCGTTCTGGTTGGCACATCTCGGCGCGGACACTCCGCTCACCCACATCAGTCCGGCGATGGTCGAAGGTGCCCCTATGGATGGGGGCGACTCGACCAAGCGAAAGACTCTCATGTATATGAGGGGGCTTTACACGTGGGCGATACGAAAGGCTCGAATACTGCCGCTGAGTTACGATCTTTCGGGCCTCGAGGTTCCAGCGGTTACGAAGGGTGGGCTGTCGTACACGGTGCATGAAATCCGATCACTCCTCGACGCGCTCGAGCAGGAGTGCCCTGAGGCTGCTTGGATGGGACACGTGGCTTGGCAGACCGGACGCAGGTCTGGGGCGATTCTGGCGGTACAACCAGAAGACGTGGTGTTGTTCGATGATTATGCTTTAATCTCGTTCAAAAAAGAGCACGACAAAAGTAAGAAGCCAGGGGAGGCTGCCGTGAGCGGGAGGGGGTTAGAGCTCACGCGGATTCTGTTGGCGGACGAGCGGGACACTATGACAGGTGCAAAGTCAGACACGGCTTTGCGCGGATGGCTCTACAGGGCCGAGGAGCGAGCTGGAATTGATCGGATTAAGGGCAGAGGCTGGCACTCGTTTAAGAGGGCGTTCGCTACTGCCGCGGATAACATGGGGGCGGCGAGTAAACAGAGTGGCACAAGGCGCGAAACTTTGACCGGAATTTATGAGCAGGATTGGGTAGCGCCGAAGGTCGAACTCGCGGCAAAACTCGAGGAAATTGTCAGCTCTAACCGGACAGGATCTGGGACATGAATTGTGGCAGAGTGGGGTTGGTCCAGAGGCATTGTGACAAAAACTGCTTCACAATTGTGACAATTTGTGACATTTTGGGCTCTCGAGTAGGGCATAGGCAGTGCGTAACGTGTTGTTAGATAAGTACTTAGCCGGGGTGATGAAATTGGTAAACATAGGGGACTTAAAAGGACCTGACGCCAATTTTGTCACCCTCCCCCTGGGGGCACCTAAGGCAAGTAACCGCAAGGGTTTAGATGCTGTCCTAGAGGCAGCTCAAAAGGGCCGAAAAACCCCCTTTTTTCGGGTCAATTGTGACAGGATTTGTGGCGCAGTGGCTGGGCTCCCGATGGTTTTGTCACAATTGATTTGGTCCCTATGAGCATTCGGCACGTTGCATGGGCCATAAAGACGCCGATTAAGCCGACCCCGAAGGTGGTGCTAATCGCTCTCGCGGACCTCGCGGGGGAGGACAATACGGCCTTCCCATCGAAGCGCTATTTGAGCGAGCTCCTGGGCCTCAGTAAGCGCTCTGTTCAGCGTACCGTGGCGGAGCTCGAGAGGGATGGATATCTGGTCCGGTTGGAGAACTACCGAGAGGATAAATCTCAGTCGAGCAATAAGTACGAGCTCCTCGTTTCAGAGGGGGAGACACTGATGTCTAGGGGGGGGGACACTGAGCCCTCCCCATTACCCAAGACTAAAAAAACCTCTTCTACGAAGAGGGGAAAAAAGCGACCGATTCCTGCCTCGTGGGAACCGACCGACAGCCATCGCTCGATGGCCGAGTCGATGGGGCTCAAGCTCCAGAGGGAAGCGGAGCGATTCCGCGACCATGCGCTGATGAATGACCGGCGCCTGGTGCGCTGGGATCGAGCGTTCAACAACTGGCTGCGGAACGCGGAGGAGTTTGCGGCGCAGCGCCAAGGACCCACCCCAAAGGCTAAGGCCGTGGACCGGAAGTTCGTGAGGCCGGTGGGCGAAGAGGTGTGGTCACCGGATGGAACGCTCTCTGAGCATTTCATCGAGTGGCACAACCAGGCGGTGAAGGAAGGCACGATCGATGAGATGGATCTCACTATCACTCGAGCTCAAGCGGAGGGGCTATGAGAGACGTAGCGATTCAGTACATGAAACGGGGCTGGCCGGTGTTTCCGGTGAAGGGCAAGGTCCCCCTGACGCCTCGAGGTGTCCTCGATGCCACGACCGATGCGAACCTGGCGCTCGTGTGGTCTGAGGCCACCACGGGGGTGGGCCTCGCGACAGGAGTCCCCTCAGGGGTCTTCGTGGTGGACATCGATGGAGAGGATGCCAGGGATGCGTTCCACGCCCTGGCGGCTCGTGAGGCTGGCGGACTGAAGCCTACCGTGACGGCCAGGACAAAGCGGGGGTTCCACCTGTTCTACCGGATGCCCGATGAGGATGACGTGCGGAACTCCGCATCGAAGATCCTGCCTCACGTCGATGTGAGGGGCACCGGCGGCTACGTGGTGCTACCAGGGAGCTCGCATCCTAGCGGAGGGAAATACGAGTGGCTGCCAGGTGCGAGTCCTGAAGACCTCGAGGTGGCGACAGCACCGGGGTGGCTGATGCGGCGTATGGCCGCCAAGAGCTCGAGTAACCGGATGGCCGCCACGATGCCTGAGGCCGTCATCGAGGGCCAGCGCAACGAGACCCTGACCTCGCTTGCCGGATCGATGAGGCGCAGGGGGATGTCGGAAGACGCGATCCTCGCGGCGCTCTCCACCGAAAACGAGCTCCGGTGTAGTCCGCCCCTGAGTGAAGATGAGGTGTCGCAGATCGCGGCCTCTGTCGCTAGGTATGCTCCGGCAGACGTGGCGAAGAATGTCCAGGGGGCTGACCAGAACCCTGAGGGCCTCGAGCTCATCAATGCCGCGGTGCTCGAGAGGATCTCTCTTGAGAAGCAAGCTCCGGTCTCGGCGTGTCCTGTGCCGTGGGATAAGTGGTCGAGGGTGTGCCTGGGGGCTGGCGGCTCTAAAGGCTTGGCTCATGGCTGGCACTGCGTGGTGGGAGCTCCGAGTGGCGCTGGGAAGTCTCTGTTCGCGACAAACTTTGCGGCGCACGCGATGAAGAACGGCCAGGACGTGTGCATGATGACCCTCGAGATGTCGCAGAGCGAAGTCGTGACGCGGCTGCTCGCGATGTATAACGACTGCTCGGTTCGGTCCCTCGAGCACGGTGACCAATTTGACCCTGAGCTCTGGACACGGGCCTCAGAGCGAGTCCAGGAGGCCCCTGGAAGCATCCGCATCAATCGCAACCCGATCCACACCCTGGCGGATATCCGGCGCTGCTTTGAGCGCCACGTGAATGATGGGTGCCGGGTTTTTATAACGGACTACATCCAGCTCGCCTGGGTCCGGGACGCGGCCTCGATGAGGGAGCAAGTAACGGAAGTCTCTCACGTCATCCGAGGGCTCGCGAAAGAGTACGAGGTCCTGTCCCTGGGCCTGAGCCAGCTCAACAGGAGCATGACGACCTCAGGGGTGGCGTTCCGAAAAGAGGGCCTCATCGGGGGGAGCTCGCTCGAGAATGACGCGGACCAGGTGTTGTTGCTCTCGCGCCCTGAGAAGACCGACAAGGGGTACAAATCGACCTGCACGCTAGATAAGAACCGGCACGGCCCCTCTACCGAGTTCGACCTGCTGCTCGATACCCAGACCCTGCGACTACGCCTAATGAATGATATGGGCTATCCGGTGCCGGAGGGGTGGTGAAGAAGCTCAAGAAGACCGGCGGCAACAAGGTCGTGAAGCGCCGCGTCAAGATGATGGAGGAGTGGGGCGAGCAGGGCGTCCTCGAGCGATTCTTGGAGGTCGGGAGCATACGCAAGTTCTGCTTCAAGTATTTCACGCCGCACTCAGAGTCGCCGGACGCACTACCAGGCACCTCCGCGTTCTACGCCTGGCTAGATGCCGGGGGGCCAGAGCGCCGGGAGTGGTGGCGCCAGGTGCGACACCGCAGGGCTGAGGATTACGCGGACTCGGCGCAGTGGCGGCTCGATACAGCGGACGAGGAGAACGTGCGGCTGCGAGCCGAGCAAGCGAAGCAAGACAGGTGGCACGCGAGCGTGCTGGACCGTGAGAACTACGGCCAGGGGCCGCAGGTGAATATCCAGAACACGCACGTGACGCTGGGTGAGACCCTCGCGGCTGCGCTTCAGGAGATCGAGGCGAATAAGAGCCGGGAGATTTTGGTGGCAGAAGTTATTGAACCAGAGGAGGAAGAGCAGTGATCAATTTACTGGTAGGGCTACTCGTAGGGTTCGGCGTGTTTCCGGTGGCCCTGTATGTCGTGTGCTGGTGGGATGAGAGGACCTGTGACGAGCTGAGGTGTCCGCGCCGCGGAGCTCGCCGTGACCACTAGCGTGAAGGGTCATCGAACCTTTACGCAGCGAGAGCGCATCCTGAGCTGGATGCGTCACCGCGGCAGCATCTCGGCTGTCGAGGCGATGACCGAGCTCGGGTGTTTCCGGCTCGCGGCCAGGATCAAGGAGCTCCGGGACACGGGCTATGAGATCGAGACCGAGCTCGAGGAGCACTCAGGTGGCAGCCACGCGAGATACCGGCTTGTGCCCGAGGACCAGCAGCGCTCGTTCTTCCCCGATCAATTCTGAGCATATGAAAGTATATGCCAGAAGCTCGCAGGAGCCGTCCGGTGGACCTCGGGGGCGGGTTGGAGCTCCTCGGGGCTTAGAGGGCGTTCCCTCGTGAGCGGCAAAGGGAGCGACCGGCTCAACGATCGCACCAGGCTGACGCCTGAGGAGATGCAGCGCAGGTGGAATGAGACCTTCGGCCCTGGGGCTCGAGGAGAGCGTGAGCGCATCCGACCGCCACGCGATGCATCCGAGTGCGACAAGTGCTCGTGCCCAGCGGACAGGTGCCTGGTCGCGGAATAATGCCAATGAAACGGTCGTTATTAGAGAGAACCAAGCTGTGTGAGTGCTGCGGTGACGCTTACGCAAAACCGCAAAACCAACCGTGGGGGAGATGGGAAAAACGTCGGTTCTGTTCGCTTGAGTGTTGGTGGCAATCAAGGCCGAACTGGAACCGTTACGCAAAGGAGTCAGCAACGTGAAAGTCGGATCGCTGTTCTCGGGTGTCGGTGGCCTCGAGCTCGGCTTAGAGCGAGCCGGTATGGAGGTGGTGTGGCAAGCCGAGGCAGACAAACAAGCTAGGTCGGTGCTCAAAAAGCACTGGCCGAACGTCTATCAATTTGAGGATGTAAAAGATGTCAGAGACGCCCGACCAGTTGACGTTATTTGCGGAGGATTCCCCTGCCAAGACCTCAGTGTCGCTGGCAAGCGTAAGGGAATGGCAGGAGAGCGCAGCGGACTCTGGTGGGAATTCCATCGCATCATTAGTGAATGCAAACCCCGTTGGGTCGTTGTCGAAAATGTCCCTGGGCTTCTTTCCTCGAACGAAGGAAAGGATATGCTTCACCTCGTCGAGTCGTTGGAGGAGTTGGGGTACGGGTGGGCCTACCGGATTTTTGACAGCCAACATTTCGGAGTCGCGCAACGACGGCGTCGAGTCTTTATTGTCGGATATCTTGGAGCACCGTGTCCACCAGAAATACTTCTTGAGTGCGAAAGCGTGCAGCGGGATTCTGAGGCGGGCGGGCGATCGGGGCAAGGCGCTTCCCAAGGCATTAGAAACAGCGCTGAAGGAGGTGGTGTCAGCTGGTACGAACGCCACGACCAAGACGGCAGAGTAACTGACCTGACAGGCAAGGCGACGCAGACAATTGGCGCAAATGCCGACAATGGTTGCGACTTGCCTCTTGTGTTTGACACCACGCAAGTGACTTCCCCGGAAAATGGTAGCAACCCGCAACCGGGCGATCCGTGCCATCCAATTGCAGCGACGGCTCACGTTCCTTTGCTGACGTCTACGCCTAGCACCTTTCATAGCATCGCACCAACCTTAAACTCGTCAGGTGCGGGCACGTCGCGATGCGGAGGACAGGGGGCAGAGCCTGAGTTTTACGTTGGGCCACGCCCTCGACGCTTGACGCCTAGAGAGTGCGAACGGTTGCAGGGTTTCCCAGATGACTGGACCCGCTACTACCACGACGGCAAAGAGGTCGCCGATTCTCCGCGCTATCGAATGATGGGAAATGCCGTGACGGTGAATGTGTCGGAATGGATTGGCAAGCAAATCATGGAGGCTCGATGAGCGCACTCCGAAAACTTAGAAAAGGGGCGAACCATGTGGAGGATTAGGTGGCGCGATACATCTCTGGATCGATCGTTTGGTCGCTGGTTTGCCACACAAGCTGAAGCTAAAGAAGCGGGCAAGGAACTGGTAACCAGCGGTGAGGCCATATCGTACTCTATGAGGTTTATCAACTTTCCTTTTGAGCCAAAGGTGTTGGTCTCAAGGTACGACGAGGTCGAGGAGTACTATGGTGGGGACACGGGCAGAATCCTGGCTTGGCTCAACCGATGGGCCGTTGACGATTAACAAGGAGCTCTGATGCCAGGAGGCTGTCGCCCCGCGTCGGGCGTAACACGTATTACACGTACTAATGGATTAGCACCGCTAACGACCAATAGCACACATCAGCAGATAAGAGGTGATAGTCAGCTAATGGTTAGTCTGATTAACGGCAGGTTTAGCCCGTGACACCGAGGCCGCTACGGCTGACACGCCCGCGGGATTGGCGAATGGATATGCACTCAGACTGCATATCCATGCTGCATATTCGGTGGATATTGCGTGCATAAACAGAGCGAATCCCCTAAGTGGTGCTATACAACGACTTACGGGATCGGCCCAACTTCGTATAAGAATTATTATGTTACCCTAAGTCGAAAATGCACCCCCCCCGGTCCTCTTGGGGGGCGGGGTGCTTTATGTCACCCCACACACACCTCGGGATGAGCTCGAGACCCCCCCCGCGCCATTTTTGACCACAGGCGATCACGCGGTTTTTTTTTGAAGGGCCGAAGGGACTTGATGCGGTAGCAGGGCCTACAACAGGCACTACGGCACACCCCGGTTCGATTCCGGGCGGCTCCATTGTCAGGGCAGTACCGAACAGTGAGGGAACGCATGGAGACCCTAGCCACCCGACTGAAGTGGCTGTCACGGATGCAGCCGCCAGGTAGCAACGAGCAGCGCATTATGCTCGAGGCAGCACGTGAGCTCGAGTATGAGGAGATCCTCGAGACTAACCCTGAGGAGAGCATAGTTGTCGAGTTCTCGCCGGAGCTCACGAGCTCGGACGTTGTGGCGTATATGAAGGAACACGATATCAAGTTGCTCCCCTGGCAGCTCGCGAGGTTGGGAGAGTGACCCTCATGGCCGGTGGTCCGGTCAGAGATAAGAACTCCACCTCGAGGATCTCGAGGCTATGGCGCGAGGGATTGAAGGCCAACGGCGTCGAGACCATCGATGCTCGAGAGGTCGATGACCCAGGTGGAGCTCGGTGGACGCTCCGTAAAATTGAGCGCGTAGCTCATACCAGGCAGGAGATGATTAATGACGCGGTGATCAATGGCGTCTATGAGCTCTGGCTGGTGGACGACGATGTGATTGTGGGGCCAGGCGTGCTCGATCGGATGCGCCAGGCTCACGCGGATGTGGTGTACGGAAATTTTCTTACGAGCTGCAATTGGGGCGGCCACCCCGACTTGTGGCCTCAGGTATGGATGACGCACCCCTATGGGTTCCGCGGTCACCCGCTGCACCTCGAGAAGCTCCGCTCAGAACAAGACCTTGAGCTCGAGGTGAAGGGCGGAGGCGCCTGTACCCTTCTGCGCGGTCGAGCTCTGCGCCAGGCTCGATATGCTCCGCTCCTGGAGGGCCTCAGGTCCGCTGGCGGGATGTGGTGCGGCGAGGATAGGACCTTCGCGATGTATTGTGAGGTGCATGAGATCACGCAGCTCGCGGTGGTGGGTCAGCCCATCATGCACCTGCATGAGTGCGACGACCTCACGGAGCAGCAGGAGAAAGCCGTCAGGGAATATGTAGGGCTCTGATGCTGCCACCCGAGGATCTCAAGAAGCTGTTCACGCATTATCGCGACAACCCCGTGGACTTCGTGACGCAGCTCCTGCGAGCCGAACCGTACCCCCACCAGGCGGCCATTATGACCGCGGTGGCGAACGGTGACCGGAAAGTGTCGATACGCTCAGGGCGGAGGGTAGGGAAGACCACCTGCATGGCCTGGCTCAGTATGTGGTTCGAGATGACGCGGCCTGACGCCAAGACGATTGTGACCGCGCCCTCAAGCGCCCAGCTCGCGGATGCGTATGTCCCGGAGTTCCGTAAATGGGTGCAACGGCTGCCCCCTGAGCTCGGGGACTTCTGGGAGCTCAAGCAGGAGCGCTTCGAGTATCGCCTGGCCCAGCGCCAGGGGTTCGAGTCCTTCATCTCGATACGGACGGCGCGGAAAGATTCGCCCGAGTCGCTCCAGGGGATTAACGCGGCCAACGTCCTGGTGCTCGTGGATGAGGCGGCTGGTGTCGATGACATCGTGATGGAGGCGCTCTCAGGCTCGATGGGCGGTGAGGGCAGCTTCATGGTCCTCACGGGCAACCCGAACCGGAACGTCGGGTTCTTCTACGACACGCATAACAAGCTGGCGGATCGATGGACCACGCTGCACGTCTCGAGCTCGGATGTCCCGAGCGTCTCGAGGGATTGGCTCGAGGAGATGGAGGAGAAGTACGGCAGCCACTCGAATGCGTTCCGCATTCACGTGCTGGGACAATTTCCCCTGGCGGATGATGACACGGTGATCCCTCGCGAGCTCATCCAGGCGGCAGTCTCGAGGGATGTCGCGTGCATGGAGAGCGAGCCGATTCTGTGGGGCCTGGATGTCGCGAGATTCGGCGACGACGAGAGCTGCCTGGTGGTCCGCCAGGGCAACTGGGTCCACTCGATTAAGAACTGGCGCAACCTCGATACGCAGCAGCTCGCGTTCCGCATCAAGAACGAGTGGGACCTCCTGGCGAGCGATAAGCGCCCGTCCGCCATCCTGGTGGATGTCGTGGGGTTGGGCGCCGGGGTGGTGGATCGACTGAGAGAGTTCGACTTGCCGGTCAGGGGGATTCACGTGTCCGAGAACCCGGCGCTGAAGGCTCAGTACGACAAGCTGAAGGATGAGCTCTGGGACCGAGCTCGGGTGTGGCTCGAGCGTCGAGACTGTCGGCTGCCACCCGACGATGAGCTGGTGGAGCAGCTCGCGATGGTGCGTAAGGACTTCACCCCCGCGGGTAAGATGAGGGTCGAGTCGAAGAAGCAGCTCAAGCGTCGAGGCGAAGCGTCACCGGACAAGGCGGACGCCCTGGTCCTCACGTTCGCGCACCACGCGGCGATTGCGATTCATGGCCGTGGCGGCTCCTCGAGGGAGCCCATCCGCCGCAACATCAAGGGGATCGTGTAGCCCTCGAGGGCCTCAAAACCGCGGGATTCCACCCTCACTAGACCCCTCGGACACCTCGCGAGAGCCCTTAGACGCGATCCTACGGCCTCGAATTTTGCCGGATCGCTGGGAAGAGGGCAAAAAAAAGGGGCGACCGTAGCCGCCCCCCTCTCTCATGCTACCGCCTTAATGAGCTCGGTAGCGAATGCCGGTGGGATCGCGTTGCCGATGCCTTTGATGCAGTCGGTGCGTGTCGCTCTCTCCGGCCAGCTATAGGTGTCGGGGAAGCTCATGCTCCTCGCGTACTCCCTCACGGTGAGGGGGCGGTACTGATCGCCGTCCACCACAACCCACTGGTCCTTGGTCGTGACGGTGCGGATCGGCTCCTCGAGGCTGATGCCACGATGGCCCGTGACGTGCTGACTCAGGCATCGAGCGCCGTGCCGCTCCTGCGCCCATCCGATCCGGCGCTGGACGTTCGAGCTCGCGTCAGCGATGGAGCGCCAGCCCGGTGCCTCCCACTCCACGTGAGGTCCGAACGCTGGCTCGAGGGCCTCGGGCCGGTCCTCCGCAACTGAGGCCCCGACTCTCGAGGCGCACACCACCAGACGCTTGCGGCGCTGGGGCACCCCGAAGTGTGACGCCATGAGGACGCGCTCAGTCACGGTGTAGCCGAGAACTCGGAAGGCTTGGCGCCAGTGAGGGTACAGCGTCCAGCGCCTCATATCCGGCACGTTCTCGATTAAGATGGTCTCGGGGTTGGTCACCTCGGCGCAATCCACGACTGCCCAAGCGCTCGCCCGGAGCGCGTCATGGTAGTGGCGGCGCTTCGGCTGACTCGCGGTCGAGTGCCCCTGGCAAGCAGGGGAGGCGAGCAGGAGCTCGTACTCGGGCAGCGCGGTCCAATCCGCTTGGCGCAGGTCTTGGCACACGTGCTTCGCGGTCGGGTGGTTGAGCTCGTGAGCCTCAACCGCCAGCGGCCAGTGGTTCGCCGCGTACACCACCTCGAGGCCCGCGTTCTCGGCCCCGAGGGTGAAGCCGCCCCAACCGGCGAACAGATCGACGGCCCTCATCAATCGTTCTCTGTGTAGCGGACTACATTGGCGGCGGCCCGTAGGCGGAACACGTGGTTGGGGCCAGCACCGAGCTCCTCATCAGCCAGTGTTCTTTTAGCGTAATCCACAGCCCACCAACTCCAATCGCTAGGGCAGTGCACCTCACCCTCGATGACTTCGCTAAAAGCCTCCACCTCCTCGAGGCTCACTACGTGACCGGCTCGAGTGCAGTTCTGAGCGTAGACCCATGCGCCATTTTCCCCATGCCGGTAATCGGAACTTTCCTTCATGCTACCCCTCCTTTCTTCTAGCCAAGCGTCCAGTTCGCTGCGCTGTTTGTCGTCAATAAGGAAGTCATCGACAGGAGTCGCATTGTCATAGTCAGGCTCCCCCGATTCGTAAGTCGGAGCGCCGACCCAAAAGCGTCCATCAGGAGTTTCCTCCTGCCAATAGGTGTGCCCATCTGATTCGCGGTAGTGCAGGTTCTGCTTCTCTGTGTTCTTAGTGGTGTTCATGCTATCTCCGCATTAAAGACGTGTGTATCAGTTATTGTCACAATTTAGTCCCCTGGGGTAGGCAAAGCAAGTGATTTACAGGCTTTTCCTCCAAAAAGTTGACACGTCATATCCGCCGCCAACTAGCTTTGCGGCGTGCAAACTCTATATGAAGAAGTCGGGGAGCAGGTCGCGTCCGAGGAGCTTATGGATGAAGGCGAGCTCCAATCACTCGTTCGGCGTGAAGCCGAGGACGCGGCGAGCTTTATCGAGCAGGACTTAGGTCCACGCCGAGCTCGTGCTGTTAAGCTGTACCGCGGTGATCCGCTAGGTAACGAGGAGACCGGAAGGTCTCAGATCGTGTCTCGAGATGTCGCGGATGCGGTCAACTCGATCATCCCTTCACTGATGAAGGTGTTCTTCGGCGCCGAGCGTGCCGTGGAGTTTGTGCCGCATGGTCCTGAGGATGTCCAGCAAGCGGACCAAGCCACGTCATATATCAATTGGTTGCTCCTCGAGCAGAACAAAGGCTTCGAGGTCTTCCACACCGTATTCAAGGATAGCCTCACGACAGGGATCGGCCTGGTAAAATACTGGCGCGATGAATCCATCGAGGTGAGCTATCACGAGTTTACCGAGCTCGACGACGCGGGGCTCGCCCTTGTGTTACAAGAGCCGGGCACCGAGATCACGAATATCTCGAGTCAAATGCTGGGGCCGCCTGACCCTCAGGGTATGGGTCTCTCCCCCTCTCCGCAGGTCCATGATGTGCAGATTAAGCGCACCAGGCGGTCCCCACGCATTCGAGTCGCGGCAGTTCCACCGGAAGAATTCCTTATCGATAGAACCGCCTCGTGTCTCGAGAGCGCTCGCTACGTAGGGCACCGGCAGCTCATGTCGGTCGCCGACCTGGTGGCCCTCGGGTACAACCGCGAGATGGTTGAAAATCACGTTACAAACCAGGACACGTTCCACTCGTCCGAAGAAGCCTACGTTCGGTATCGCAACCAGGGGGGCGCCTGGAGCGACGACTCGATGAACAAAGAGGAGCAGTCGGTTCTCTACTGCGAGAATTGGGTTCGGGTGGATTGGGATGGTGACGGGCTGGCAGAGTTGCGCCGCGTCTGCACAATCGGAGACTCTTACGAGATTGTGGCGAATGAGCCCACTTCCGAAAAACCTTTCGCGGCATTCTGCCCGGACCCAGAGCCGCATTTGTTCTTCGGCCAGGGGATCGGAGATATGGTCTCCGACCTCCAGCGCATTAACTCGAACATCAAGCGCTCGATCTTAGACTCGCTTGCTCAGTCGATTTACCCCCGGACGGCGGTGGTAGAGGGCCGGGTCAATCTTTCCGATGTTCTCAATAACGAGACCGGGGCCGTGATTCGTCAGGATGCTCCTGGCATGGTGACCCCATTCGCGATGCCCTTTGTGGGACGTGAAGCGCTCTCGGTCCTCGAGGTCATGGAGCAGGAGAAAGATCGCCGGGTCGGAGCTCACAATCTCGCGATGTCCGGCGACGAGCTCCAATCGACCACCAGGGCCGCGGTCCAAGCTCAGGTCCAGGCAGCTACGCAACGTCTCGAGCTCATCTCCAGGTTGTACGCCGAGAGCGGATTCACGCGCCTGTTTAAGGGGCTGCTCCGCTTGGTCGTCAGGAACGCGGACAAGAAAGAGATCGCTCGCTTAAATAACGAGTTTGTTCAGATCGATCCCTCGAGTTGGAACTCATCGATGGATTGCAGCGTTAACGTGGGGCTGGGTAACGGCCTAGCGGACGAGAGGGTGGCGGTCATGCGTGAGGTTCTCGCTTCCCAGCGCGAGATCCTGACCACGATGGGTCCGAACAACCCGCTCGTTGGGCTCGGCCAACTCAGACATACGCTCGGGAAGCTGCTCGAGAACGCTGGGGTGAAGGACACCTCGAGTTTCTTCAATCCGCTTCCCTTGGACTTCAAGCAGCCACCACCGCCGCCGCCTGAACCGGACGCGGCTCAGATGCTCGCGCAGATCGAGGGTCAGAAGATTCAAGCCGATATGATGGTCGATACGGCCAAGCTCGAGCTCGAGAGAGATAAGTTCCTGGCGGACATCCACATCAAGGCAGCCGAGCTCGGGGTCAAGTTGGACATGGCCCAGCTCAAGGCATCGATCGAACAAAACAAGCTGATGTCCAATGGCTAATCTTGCGGCAGAAGCGAAACGTGTCCTCGAGTCGGATCTCTGGCTCGAGGTAATGCAGGTTGCTCGTCAGCGTCTGAAGGATTTATGGGCGCTGGAGGGCAGCTCCCAGGAGCGCGAGCTCTTGTGGCATAGATACCAAAGCCTGGGGGAGGCCGAGGTCGAGATGAAACGCTTGCGTGATAGCGGAATCATGGAAGCACATAACCGAGGCGATTGATGAGCACCACCCAAGAAGGGCGTGCCCCCAGCGTTGAAGAGCGGCTCGCCGCCATGCTGACTCCTGCTACCGAAGACGCGCAGGAGGTTGAGGCACCTTCCGAGGATCTAGTTGAAGATTACGAGGAACAGCAAGAAGCGGACTCATACGAGTCCGAGCACGAAGACGAATTCCTCGAGGACGAGGAGGGCGAACCCGCATCGCAAACTGATACCCCTGACTTTGCGCCTATTGCAATTGTTGCAGATGGCGTCGAGTACATGGTCCAGGACCGCGATGAGGCAATTCGGCTTCTTCAGCTCGGGAAGACGTTTACGCAGCGGAACCAGGCATTACTCCAGCAGCGCAACGAGCTCGAGCCTCTCAAGGCCGAGCTCACGCAGCAGCGCGAGG
>Ga0208919_1000603_pt1 | contig 23417 bp, 22 predicted proteins | sample 4_EtaG_FD_184076 | JGI IMG/M metagenome (GOLD analysis project Ga0208919, IMG submission 184076) | Marine viral communities from the Subarctic Pacific Ocean - 4_ETSP_OMZ_AT15127 metaG (SPAdes) (version 3) | ecosystem: Environmental > Aquatic > Marine > Oceanic | place: Pacific Ocean | collected...
GAATATGACTATCCACGAAAAGTATGAGTATATTGATAGTGATTACTTAGAATTGAGAGATTTGAGACACTATATTATGGATGGAGAACTTAAAGAACTCTATAATGATGAAATATGTGGTAATCTTAATGATGAAAAAGAGAAAGCATATGTATCCAAACCTCATAATCTATTAAATAAAGTATATGAGTATTTTATAGATGGTGAATATGAAGAACAAATGAAAGAAAATATCTTAGACGATATGGAGTGTAATGGCGTCCCAGAGAGTATTAGTGATATGGTTATAGAATGTGCTATGGATTGTAATGAGATTGTATCAGCGGATAGTTATGATGAGAAATATGATGAGTGTGATGAATTAGAAACTGAAAAAGAAGGGGTGATGGAAGAGATTAAGAATAGAGATATTAAATCACTCGGTTATTCTATGAATACTTACGTAGATATGAAAGACAATATATCCATCCTCTTTGATAAGATAGATACACTCAAAATAGAACTAAATACCTTTAAGAGTGGTTATGAAACTCTTAAAGAATGTAATGAAGAAAATGATATGATAGATATGATGGAGAAAATTATGAATAAAACTGAAGAAGTTGCTAAGACTGATATTAAGAGATGTGAAGAAATTAATAGACTGAAAAGGAAGAGTAATGAATATCTTAATCTATGTGAGAGGGTCCAAAAGAAATACATAGACAATCACAACAACGACGGATACGTGAGATTTGACCCTGAACCTAATACTAATATGATTAGACATATCAACCTAAATAGAAGTTGGTTTGAAAACTTTTGGGATGAGAAATTCAAAAAGAATATACTTATATCCAACGACTTTATGAGCGGACTACAATTTATCATTAGATATAAGTTTGACGCATTCTTAAAGCAAGACACGGCGCTTATGGAGGATATTATTTCCCATCTATATAGTCTCAATAAGAAATTAGAAGATAATAAGGATAAAGAGAAGAATACTGATTTCACCCATTTTCACGATGATAAGTATCATAAAGAGTGTTATGAGGGTCTCCTTAAAGAAGACCCTGATAGACATTATTTTAGAAAAATTGACTATGATAAAGAAGAAGAAAAAATTACGGACATTCACAACTATTAGGTTGGTCTAACTTAGTTATTACAATCTTAGGAAAAAACTCACAATTATTAAATCTATTAAAACTTACCCTTCTCCCTTCATAGACATCACTTATAGTATGATATTTTATATTTAGTTTTTTACTTATATCACCGAGACTAACGAAGTTCTCATCGCACTTAGTTTCCCCCATTAACTCAACGCGGAGATTATACTTTTCTTTTTTGTTCTTAGAATTTGCTGGACGCATATTTATTTAGATATATATATTTCTCGGCGTATCTTTAAATATATTTTTTAGATTTAATTTGAGACGCTTACCGACCCATCCATATTAATATAGAAGAGACTATCATACATCACATACATAAGCAACTGATTACAACCAGCATTCGCACCACGAGGGTCGGCGGAGTGCTGTGTGTGGAGCGTAATAGGGAGAGCACGAGAGGATGTATCAATACCATTCTCTATCTCGTGTCTAAACGCCTCTAAGTCAATTCCATAGGGGCAGAACTTAACATTCCCACCACGAACACCACAATCGGCATCAGCACCAGTAGAACTCATATAATTCGCACCCATCAGTAAGTCATTATGAATAGTGGAACCAACCTTACCAAACGATTTAACGAGTTCAGTGTAAGCACCAACCTTATTAGTAGCACTATTACACTCATTCGCCGTAGGTGGGTAGCGAGTAGCACCAATAGCGAGTTGGAACTGCGTGAGGTTAAGATTACCAGATGTGGATAAACCAAACTCGTTAAGAGAAGGCGCACGCTTAGCACAGAAGAAGAAAGACTTAATACTTCTAACACGAGCGGGGCAATTGTTCGCTTGATTGGTTGAGGCATCAATCGTAGTCCTAAATGAGCGGAAAGACTGACCGGCAATCTGTAAGACACCTCCGGATTGCTGTTGGACCATACGGAGGCGGTCATAGAACGAGCGTTCTAAGTCTATGAGGTGTGCTACATAGCGGACATTAGATACTTGATAAGACGGAGCATTCGCACCGACATTTTGAACCATACATTCACTCGCAGACGCTAATTCAATCTCAATAGTAATACCAGCATTCATAAGAACGAGAGGTAGATATTTGTCGTTGTCTAATAGACCAGAGACGAGTTTGTATTGCTGTTTGAATGTTTCAGTAGTAGCGTATCTACCTACACGAGTAGTGAGAGTAGAACCAGCAGAACCATCCGCGATAGAGGTGTAGCGGAGTGGGGCGGATTTACCACTAATAGTAGCACCACCAGCATTTACACCAGCAACAACCGCATTAGTGACGGCAGTTTGAACCTTCCCATTGTAGGTAGTAAGCGAAGCGTCTATTGCCGTATCTACCTTAGTATGAATTGTCGTGGCGGCAGTCCCATCACTACCAGCGCCATTAACAATATCCGCATCTAAGGGTTGAACCACATTAGTATTATCGGCATTAGCATAACCAGTAGCGCAAGGAGCATCTGCCCCAGCGATGTCCGTGAATTGTGCCTCAAAGTCAATACCAGTATTATTCGCCGCCTCATAATGGACGTTCTGCGTCCCCGCTTGCGAGGGGAGTAAGACACCAGCAACTAAGGAGTTGTAGTCGTGAATTTCCTCCAAAACTACTCCACCAGAACTTATAGTAAGTTTTTTGATGATAGGTTGTCCTAAATCAAATGAGGCAGTATTCGCCCCCGTATTTTGTAGGTCAAATTCTAAAAATGACTGCTGAGTATCAAGCAGTCCGTCATAATTCACATCAATACGGCAGATAGTATTTGATGTAGGTGTGTATGTATCCCCAGTCGTGGGGAAAAATAATCTCTTCTGCGATTTCGCCTCAATACCGAGGGGTAGTTGGTCCCCATAATTTACCGAGTTAGGTGCTGATACATTCTGCGCTGGTGCTTCTCCTTCCATTCTTTATTTATAACTTATATTATATTTTATTTTCAGTAAGAATTAATTTTTAAAATTTATTTCTATTCTTTTCGTCTTCTATTCCAAAATGTTTAGGTATATGTTCGTTGATGATAGGTTCTACAACAATCTCTACGTGGATAGTCCCCGTTTGGGCGTCCCACGTCCTACCTTCACCAGAAGCACCAGCACCAACATCTCTTCCGGGTAAGCACGAGAACATAACTATTCTCGCATCAATAGTAGAACCCCATACATTACCAACCTCAATAGCGTTTGCTGGATTACCAACACATCCAGTATGAATAGCATTCATAGGTATATCAGCACCACCACCATCTACTCTACCTTGCGCGAGACCCGGACCTAACCCCGCTCTAATTTGCTGATAATCTCCGTTTCTCATATCAGCACCACCAGCAATTACAAATAACCCATAATGCGACAACTCACCATAATCTACATTAACCTTAGGGTCTATTAAAAACCGAGCACGATTAGCAGCATTATTAGTTATATCAACATCGTTAATTTGGTCTATCCCAATGGTATTTTGAGGGAGACATTCTAAGGCATAACTATTCATAGAAGGCGTTTGTAATTCTAACTTTAAATGGGTCCCGCTCGTTCTTACATCCTCTACGAGAAGGACCGCATCAGTGCTACCGAATAGGACTGACTTTAACCAAACCCTATTTCTACCAGAATAACTTTCTTTATCGTGATACATAGGTGCGGTAGGGAAAGTTAGTCTTTGTCCGTCTGTCCCAGTTTGGGTTTGTAATGCGCCAGTCTCAATTGTAAAATTGAGCGTATAATATTTACCACTTCCAATAGTTCTACTCATCTTATTTATAATAATAAGATATAAAAAAAACCGATAATATTAAAAAACAATTTTAAGGACTACCTTCTAATAACACCTTTAATCTTCTTATATGTTTTAGATGCTTTATCTACCCTTTCTATTCCACTTCTCACTGCTCCACTTACCGCTTCTGCTTTATCTAATCCTCCACCTATCATATCCGCTCCTTTACCAACGGCAGCACCTAATCCAGCAACAGCGCCCAGTCCAGCAGCAACCGGTTCTAAACCTATCATCGCCGCCCCCGCCGCCAACGGCGCAGCAATAGAAGAAACCTTTTTACCAATAGTTCCAGCAACACCACTTATCTTTTTACCAATACCAATCGCACTATCAGCAAATCCGCTTACTTTTCTCGCTAATGAATATAAACCCATCCTTTATTTATAATATAGTTTATTTTTTCTTAGTTTTTCTTTTCTCAGTTAATTTTTGTTCTTTACCCCCCCACATAGGTCTCCTTAGAGGTTGTGGTCTTAATTGTTCTTTATGAATATAAGCAATTTTTAAACTCATCTGCCAATGAAGTCCATTTAAATCTATACTTCTATTTCGGTCATCAGTTAATCTTATACCTATTGTTTGGACGGATGGGACACTAACCATAGTCTCGTGGTCGTTAGAAGAAGGTGTATAAAAGATAATTCCACCAGCATTCGTAGTAATAGGTAGTCTTGCTAAGATATTTGTAAATATCCCACTCTCATTATCTAATGTCCCCTTAGTTGCTATATTTTGTCTTATATATAATCCGTGGATACTATCATTTAAATCTATTGCTTTTGTAGATAATGTCCTAACCCCAATAGGTATAGTTGTTTCTACTTCATCATCAAAACCTATTAGTTCTTCGCCATTTCTTAATCCACCACCAGTAAAGTCAAAAGAGAACTGACTACCACCAGTAATAGTAAAACCAAATTTAAGACTTTCTCTACTATAATCAACAACAGCAGTTAATCCAGTCCCATCCTCAAAAGCAGTCTTCATAGTAGAAGCGAGTTTATTAGCACTATAATTCCCCGCCTCTAATACTAAGTTATTTGTAGCACCACCATTATATTTCCATCTAATAGTATCATTTATATTTTCCCTTACATTATAGAATGAATATGGTATTGTAGCAGTATGTAAAGATAATAAGAGGTTCATATGGTCTGGTATAATTAAGGGTTCTTTCATACTATACAAATAATTAGTTGATAAACCAGTCTCTAATTGCTGAGTAGCAAAACGACTATCTAAATGTATAATAACTGGTGGAGGTGTATTCGCCGTTAATATATAACTCATTTGTTATATATTAGATAAAAAATTTCCTAATGTTCCGCCAATTTTTCTAATAGTATATCTATCGCCATTTTAGGATTTTGTATCAAAGTTATAAACCACATTTATTCTTCCTTAGATTTTTTTTTTCTCCTCCTCCTCCTTTTTCTCTTTTTTTTCTTATCATCTTCCTCAAATACATTTCTTAACTTACCTCTTAGTCTATGTTGTCTTTTTGGGTTTCTATCAAATCTTTTAGCACTTTCCGCATTAGTTCTACCTCTTACCTCCATTCCATAAGAACGACTTTTTGCTCTCGGCATAATAGGAGCATATCTTTCCATATTCTTATTATACTCAAAAGGCGTCATAGGTTTCTTAGGTAGATTTACTTTTGGCGCACCATATAATCTCCTTTGAATAGTAGCAAGTTCTTTCGCCTCATTATAAGCAAATCTTCCGGTAGTCTGTTTAGACCTTTGTAATTCTATCTCTTTTTTGACTAAGTCATCACCACTCATATCATCTATCTTAATGGTTTTTTTGGGTGCTTCTTCCGCTTCTAAAACTTCTGGTTCAACATCAATAGGTTCGTCCGCCATTTTATAATATAATAGATTATTTTTTATCTAAGGGTCTCGTTTCCCTCTTTTTTTATCTCCACCACTCGCAAATGAACCTTTCCTTAATACCCCAATACTCTCTAAGGCAATTTTACCCTCAAACCCCGCACGAGCGGCAATACTTCTTAATTTATCCTTAACACCATCTTTCTCAAAGGTAATCTTTTGAGCGCACTTTTGGAATTGTCTATCCGCTTCTTTAACTTGCGCCGCAGTAGCATTCTTATTAGCATATATCTTATCGTGGTGAAATCCACATTTATCTAACGCATCATAAGGTTTATTATATGGTTTAGACCCTACTAAGGGTCGTCCAGCATCCTTCATCATCTTCTCATAAAAAGCACTACCTTTCATTCTTGCCCTATATTCCGTTCCGGGTCCAGCGAAGTTATAATTCTTAGTTAAGTGTCTCTCTGGTCCTCTCTTCTTAACGGCATCTGGAGAATAATCATCTTCCTTCTTATCTTCTTTTAGAGGTGCTTTCATCTCTGCCTTTTCAGTAGCATCCTTTTTACCTAATGCGTGTGAAACTACTGCTCCAATTGCCCCAGCGACTAACGCACCTTTAACTACCTTTTTACCAATAGATAATGCGCCTCCTACTGCCTTTTTTGCTATACTTAAAACTCCCATTTATTATAAATAGATATATTAATCAAAACTGACTATAATAGGGTTATTTTTATCTGCCCTCTTAATAGATATACCATACTTCTCACCAATATCTTTTCCTTTCTTCTTCAATTTCTTTTGTTCGTTTTTAGCAGATTTCTTAGTCATATATTTTAAATCTCCCCAATTATGTCTCGCCATCATTTCACATAGTTCATCTGGTAGTTTAGGGTCAAAGTTCTTATACCATTCCTTACCGCTTTCAATATCACCTTCCTCTATTGCTAAGAATGAGACTGGCATATCATCTTTTAACTTAGTATTCTCTTTATCAATATTCTTAACATCATAGTCTATACATTGAGGGTCTATATATTCTATGGGATGTTTAGTTTCTATCTTATCAAAACGGACAAACTGATATGCCTTACGAGGGTCAGTATCGCTCATCTGTCCCACAATAGAAGGTCTTTGGTTTGGATGTAATAAGGAGGATACTTTCTCATTATATTCTTTTTGGAGTTGTAATCTATCCATCATATCCATTTGCTCTAATCTCTTCTTTCTTAGAGCATCACTCTTTAACATCTCAAAGGCACATAACTTACTTACCTCACTAAAATCTCCATCCATTAACTTATGAGAGTTTCTATCAACAACATCTTTAATAATTTGGGCGGGAATTTGAACCTTAGGCATTTATATTTAATGGAGAAAAAAATTCTCAAAAATTAACCGCATTATTCACTTTCTTCTTCCTCGGTAGAATATGGGTCTATCATATCTAAACCTCTTAATAGTTGCTGATTGTTAAAAGCAATTTCTTTTCTACCACTTCTTATACCTTCTAATATCTTTCTATAAAAAGACTTTAATGAAGTATCACTAATAGCATTCTTTCTACCTTTATCATTCTTAATACTAACTCTTCTTAAACCTCTCATTAGATGGTATATATCTCCTTCATTAACTAATAGAATTGTTTGATTATCTTTCGGCGCCCACTTAGTAGTCCATACTGCTATATGACCTTCTGGGACGTGCTGACTACCACCTTCCGCAAATCTACTAACTCTTCCTCTCGCTCTCATATCCCAATCTTCTTTTAATACGCTCTCTGGGACATCATCTTTACTCGCTTTCCAACCAGAAGGGACAGAAGAAACTCCTTCTGCTCCTCGTGGTGATGTTCGTTCAACATCAAATAGTTCTGCTACTTCATCTTTAATTTGAACTTTCTTCTTAGGTTCTTCTTTTGGTGGTTTAGGAGACCTCGCTTCAGTTTCCGGCATACCTTCTTTCAAAGGTCCTTCTTTACCTAATTGTTGGAGTTGGTGTGATTCTAATAGTGCTGCTGGTTCTGGTAATACTGCTGGTTTATCCAACTTTAATCCTCCTAATTCATCTGCTATTTGCTCCGCCATTCCAGCACCTATATCTAATTCATCATCAATAGAAGGTTTTTTCTTAGGTTTTATACCATAAGGAGTAGGTGGTTTATCTTCTTCTTCTAAGGTAGGTTCTGGTTCTGGTCCAGCACCGAGCGCCGTCCAAAACTCAGTAGGCGCATCACCACCAAATTCAAACCCTTCTTCACTCGTCCCACTTCCACCTTCTTCCTCATCTAATTCTAATTGTAAGTCTGCTCCCATAGTATCCACTACCAACTGCTCTTCTTTTAAGGCGTCTAATAAACTCCCACCAACCTTAGGTGATGGGTCTGCTATACCAGCACCCTTAGATTTAACTAAACTCTTAACACCAGTCTTAGGGTCTTGCTCTATCTTTTGACCGAAGTGGGATACATCTTCCGGTAATTCTCCTCCTCCTTCTTCTCCAAATAAGTCTAATTCAAATTGACTTAATTGTCGTGGTTCAGTTTTAGGTTGTCTCTTACCAGAAGAAGTAGTAGATGTATGGTCGTCTGGTTTTAAGATATTATCCTTAGGGACTATATATCTTTGAGTGTCATTTGACCCATCTGGTAATGTTTGGATATACATTAATTCTAAATTATCCTTTCTTTCTCCACCTTTATTCAAATAACCTCGTTGGACTTTTGTTTGACCGAATTCATCTAATAGTCTAAAAAAATACTCTTGACCTTCTACAAAAGTCCCCCCTTGATTTAATAGTCTCATTAAATTCTCTTTTTGTTTTGCTGAGACGTTCAGTTGTCCTATTGTAGATACATCACTTATTTCCCCCTTTCTAACCATCGCCTTTACTAATGATAATCCGCCACCCTTTTTAAGAAGTTTATTTAATTCATCTGGATTACTACCTAATAAGGTTGCGGCAGTTTGATTTCTTACATTAACATTATAAGAATGAGTTATACCAGCATTCCTCGCTTTTAATGCCTCAGTAGTTTTTTCAGCAGTTTCTTTTGCTAATTTAAGATTAAGTGCCTTTACTGCCTCACTATCACGCACCGCCTTTACCTCAACGTCTTTCTTAGTCTTATACGCTTTTATATCTTTCTCTGCCTTAGATTTAGCATCTCTAACACCAGCAGTTTCATTTATTCTCATTTGGATAAGTGCTTCACTTCTCGCTGACCTATATTCTTTACTTCTATCTAATCTACGAGGGTCAATACCTCTACCTATTAATCTTGCGCCGTGAGTTCTTCTATCTCTCAATCCTCTAAGTTGTAATTGAGATGCTGGGGTTGTATCTACATCTAACGCTTTCCAATTCTGCGCTTGCTTAGCGTATCTATTAACTCCAACTTCTTTCCAACCTTTTTTCTCACCTTCTTCCATATGAAATACTCGTCGCCCTTTACCTCTCGCAACTCTTAACTGAAAGTTAGGATTATTCATTACATCTCTATCTAATCTCCTTATTTTTCTAAATTTCTTAATCTTCTGCCTTTCTTTCCCTCTATATCTTCTCTTTCTTATTTTACCATCTTCATCTCGGTAGAAACGACCTACCATATGGTCGGTATATTTTTTACCTTTTTCAGTCCATTCAGTTTTATCTTCTCCATAATTATATTTTAGAACTTCCGCACCTCCTTCTTTCACTTCCACAATCTCACCTTTCTTTTCTAATTGTCTTAGTTGGTCTCCACTTAGATATTTTTTACCTTCAAAGTCTATTGAACCTTCTGGCATTTTCCTATTAAAAGCAGTTTTACTATCTCCATATTCAAATTTAAGTAATCCTTTCTCTTCTAAAAAGGTATTTACATCATCTATATTACCTCTATAATCTCTTCTCGCCTCTTCATCGTGTAAGGGATTATGACCCTTATAATCTTTAACCATTCTTGCTCTAACTCCCTTCTTTGCTCTATTAAAAGATTTACCAGTATCATAATCTCCATACCACCCACCCAAACTCTCATCTTTCTTAGGTTTAACAAAAAATCTCGGTATTTTTTTCTTAACTTCAATACCAGTAATCTTTACTGGGTCTCCTACATATTTACCCATATCATAATTTACTTTATATTCCTCAGTTGGAGTTGATGGGATTTTATAAGTAGTTTCTCTTCTACCCCACCCCTCACTTTTCTTCTCTATTATCTTCTTTTTTAGTTCTGCTTCTCTATCACCACTTACTCTACTAAAATACCTATCTACTGGTTTAGACAACGCTGGATTGACTAAACCATAGTCTTTTGTTTTTTCTCTCATTTCCGCTATTGCTTTTTCCATTCCCTCCTTAGTATCAAAACTAACTGAATGCGAAAAGAGTTGTTGTTTAGGTAAATCTTTAAGGTCGCTTCCTATGGTTTTGTATTCTTTATGTTTTTCTTCCATAGAGGTTTGGACGCCTTTATAAGTATCTTTTATACCTTTAATTCTCTCAGCATTTCTAAGAAATTCTTTTCTCTGCTCTGGTGTTAAGAATACATTAATAGATGCTGGTATAGTAGTATTATGTTTCTCCTCTAATATTTTATGGTCTTTTGGCGGACCCCATTCTCGTCCAGTGTATTTTTCATCACCCCAACTAACGTGTTTTCTCGTATCGTCTGCTTCATCAAATAGACGATTTCTTTTTAATAATCCACCTTCTTTCTTTTCATACTTCTCAACCTTATCACTTTTCCAACCCCATCTATCTTTATAGGTAGCACCTTCTACTCCGTGAAAACCTAAGAAACCTTCACCCTCTTTATCAAAGTCTTTACTATACTTAGGATTTTTAACATAGTATTCATCACTATCTATTTTACTCGGTGGTCTTAATCCTTGCTTTTTAAGATAAGCGTGGTATTTCCTCTTATTAATATTAAACTCATCAAATCCTACATTTTTACCAGTCTCTTTATCTTTTCTTATTTTACCACTACCATAAGGAAATTCTACCCATTTCCTAACTTCTTCTAATGGTCCTTGCGTTTCTATTGCTCTTCCTTTTTGTTTTTCTATATAAGATGGGTGGGTTTTATCCTCATAACCTTTTTTTGTTAGTTCTGCTATTTTTTCTTTACTAACAATACCTTTTAGTAATGCCTTATTCTCTTCTCTTAGTGCTTTGTATTTTTTCTCTAATTCCGCCATAGCACTTAAATCTTTATCATATTCTTCTCTTAGTTCTTCTCTTTCCCCCATCATATCTTTACTCTTTTCATCTAACCCAAACATATATGTTAGAGTTCCTTTATTCTTTTTGTAATCATATCTAACTGGTTCAAACAATTCTGCGTCATAAGTATTTCTTTTCTCCTCTTCTTCATATCCTTCTTTACGAGTTCTCGTCATAGGTCCAGTTTTACCATCTCTTATTACTCTACCTAATTTTCTTTGTTGCGCTCTCGTCATACCTTCTCTCGCCTCGTGTAGTCTGGTTGCTTTCCTATTTCTTTTTTCTTCACTAAGACTAAACGCTTCACCTTTACCTTCTTCTCTATCTTCTGCGAATAGACCTTTCTTAACTTCTAATTCTTCTTTCTTAGTTAAATCTCTATCTAATTCCTCTTTCTTTTCTTTTATTGCTTCTCTTATTTCGTGTTGTAAGAGCGGAGCATCTCTATAATAATCATCACCCTTAGTCTCCTCTCTTACCATTTTTTCTGGACCACTCCCAAAATCGGTGGCGTCGGGGTCATCTTTATCTGCTTTAATCCATTTAGTAGTTTTAGTCGCTCCTTGCCTAATTCTCTTCTCTCTTCTACCTAAATTATATTTTCTCCAATTACTATACTCCTCATAAGTAGGGGTTTTTTTCTTTCTCGTATATTCTTCGTAATCTGGTATATACCCCTTTTTAACACCACTTATAAATAGGTCATAAGTAGCATAATCCATTCCGGGTTTGACTTCTATACTACCTATATCACTTCTAAGTGGTTTAAACTTAGTAGTTTCTCCTAATGCGTATTTAGGCACATTCCACGAGAAAGATGGTTCTATCTCTGGTTTCTTAGCAAATAGTTTTCTACTTAACCTACGTGGGTTTGGCGGTCTCTTATCCATTTAATATTACCATAGAAATTCTTTTATTGTTAAGGTGCGTTCATCTTTTTTAATATTTCTCTACATTTAAGTTAAAATGCCTCATAAAGATAATCCACAATATTTAGCAGATATGACTTTTGGTTTTGGTGAAGAAGATAAAATACTACCCTTCTTAGAAGAGAGATTTGGTAAATTAAAAAAATTAGATAAATATAACCCCTTTGATTTTGAAAATGATGAGTTTATTATTGAGGTAAAAAGTAGAAGAATACCTCATAATAAATATAAAACACTAATGTTTAACTATACAAAATTAGAAAAATTAGAAGTTATGGATACTGAAAAGAGAGCAATTTTTATCTTTAATTGTGATGATGGTGTATATGGTTGGGAATATGATACTACTGAATTCTTTGTCGGCAGAGGAGGTAGATGTGATAGAGGTTGTAATGAGTATTCTCAAATGGCGTATGTAGGTATAGATTGTCTATTTGATATAGAAACTATGCCTATATTTAATAAGGAAGATGATAGTTGTTGTAAGACTTTAAGAAGGAGCATTAAGAAGAATATAACCTCCACCGATAAAATGTGAAGTAGAAGACATATGAATATCTATTAATAATGCGTAGTTATACACACCAGTAAAAGTTTGTGCTCCACTAAAAGTATTATCAGTATTAATAGCGTCCCCCATCATACCCGAAAAATGAACTCTACTATCTATTGTCCCACCACTTTTAGATGTTTGTATCTTATATACATCATAAGTAGGTGGAGATGAAGTAATAACATTACCACTACTATCTCTTACATCTAAAAAACTACCAGTAGCAGTCCAACCACGAGGGATATGAATAACACCTAATACTTCTAAGGATGTAGTTTTAATCATACCTTTACCAGATGTTTTAGAACCATCATCATCTAAACAATAATTATAATAACCACTATCGTCGTTAGGGTGAAACATACCAGCATCAAAAGGTAAAACATATTGACCCCCATTATTATAAACATTAGAGGGTAATATCTTATTTGCTGTATCTAATAAATTACTATCAGTAATAATAGCATCATCTATATCCCCACCTCCCATATCTAAGTCGGTTGCGGTTCCACCTAAGGTTAGGGTTGTATTACCTAATGTTGTTGCGGTATTAGTCATTGCTAATCCACTACCATCTGCCGTTAGACCTCCATATGGATTAATAACTAATTGTAAAGTTCTTGCCGTATTACCATTATAAGCACCACCAATAGATAGACCATATCCACTAACATTTAAGTTTTCTAAATCTTCTCCTAAGTCAATACCGCTAATTTGGTTTTCTTCTAATTTTGCTATTGCTATTGCTCCGTCTGCTATGCCGACGGAGGCAGTCCCCACACCATTATAAGTAGTAGATGTTAATGGTGCTGTAAAAGTTAATGTAGATAAATTTGTTCCTAATGCTTTACCGGATATTGTATCATATTCTAATTTAGCGTTTGTTATTGCTCCATCAGCGATAGTTATAGTTGTATCCCCAGTCCCATTATAGGTAGTGGAGGATAGAGGTGCGCTGAAAGTAGCAGTCCCTAAATTAGTTCCTAATGATTTTCCAGAGATAGTTGAATGTTCTAATTTAACATTACCTATTGCTCCATCTGCTATTTGTAATTGTCTTGCTATTGTCCCATTATAATTAGAACCACTCACAAAAGTTAAGGGTGTAGATAGTGTTAGGTTTTGTAAAAGAGAACTTAAATAATCCCATTTACATTCAGTTCCATCACTTATAATCAATTGATTAGGTTCTCCATTATCCCCATTAAGTTCAATTGCTTCACTTATATCTACAATATCACAAACTATTCTATTTAATCCATCTATACTTCTTGCGGAGTTGTTTTCTACACTCATTTAATTATTCAATAGATTTTATTTCTTCCTTTCCTACCGCATTACAATCTTTAACATCACAATCACTAAGTTCATAAAATCCATCCTCAGTCTTAGATACTACATATTCCTCTTCCGCCAAATCACTACCACTATCACTACTAAGGTCATCCTCAGTAGAATAATCAGCATCTTTATCTTCTGGTGGTAATTCACCATTCTCATTGTGATATAACTCATTATTAATAGCGCATTTTAAATACTCATATAACTCTTTACAAAATAGATAGTAATATTGCTCTGGGACGTTCTCTGCTATATTAACTGCTAAGTCGTTAATGTATTCTATATCAATTACGAAGTGTTTTTTAATGTCTTTATTTTCAGTCATATTTATCATACCTTAGATAATAATCTTAATTTATCCTTATATATTTTTGGTCTTTTAACAAAAAGAAACACCACTCATAGGACCTCTCGGTAGTGGTTGGTTAGTGTATATTTGTTCTTCTTCATCGCTACTTTCTTCTTTATGGTTCTTTTTATTGGGTCGTCTCGCCATTTGTTTCTGTGAGTAATAATTATTGACTACTTCTTCTTCGCTACTACTATCATCCTCATCATCATCATAATAGTTATTGATAATAACTCGCTTCTTAGGTTTCTTTTGTTTTCTCCTATTTTTCTTATGGTGTGTATTTACCACAACTTCTTCTTCATCGCTACTATATACTAAATTAGGGTTTTGTTCCTTAGTCTTCTTATTGACTTTCTTATATTCTCCGTGCGATGGGTCATTATCTCTCTTAATTCTTTCAGCAATAGTTATTGACTTAGTATCTTTTTCTTCATCAATATCCATATTAACATTCTCATTCATACCATTATTAGATGGATTAATCGCCATTTTTCTTAATTCGTTTAGTTGTTCGTTAGATAAATTATTGAGTAAAGAAGTTTCCTCAATTAAATTCTTTTTCTTTTCTTTCTTAATTTTCTTAATAGTTTCTTTTTTCTCTAATTTATCTTTCTTTTGTTGTTCTAATTGTTTTCTTCTACCTTCCTTCATCTTTTCTATTGCTTTCAGTCTCGCTTCGCTGAGAGGTTTTTTAGTTCTCGTGATTTTCTCTTCTTCTTCACTGCTACTCATAATTTATACTATTATCGTAGAAAATTTTTACGAAGAACGAACGCACTTATATTTTTAAGGGTTATTCGGTTGCGCCGGAGGTGCTGGTGGAACTGGTGGAACAACTGGTTCCTCATCATTATTAGGTGGGTTTTCCTCATCACTTTCACTTTGGACGTCTCTATCACAACCTAATAGACCAAAACAAATAGTAATCTTTTTACATCTACTCTTAAATATAACTAATAGTGTGCTTCCTATTGCTGCCGCACTAATAGTAATAAAGTTAGAGTAATCATTGGGCGTCCATAAATCAAACCCAGTTAAAACTTCATTAGTTCCGTTTTCACTCATTTATTATCTATATAGATATAAATATGGTGAAACTTTTATTAGAACTTTTTAAAGGAACTGGTTCTGCTGGTAAGGCGTTTAAGGGTAAAGTATTATCTTTGGATAATGAGGAAAAATATAAACCAGATATACTTACTGACTTACTTAAATGGGACTATAAGAAAATACCTACCCCAGATTATATTTGGGCGTCTCCTCCTTGCTCTTCTTTTACGAATATGGCGCTTACAAAAGATAAAACTCATAAGAACCCAGCAAGGGTTAGAAATGTAGATACTATGAGAGCATTAGCACCATCAGCGGTCTTAGGTGATAGACTATTAAAAAAGACTATTGAGATTATAAGATATTTTAGTAAGAAAAATCCAAAGTTAAGATGGGTAATGGAAAATCCACACGGAAGTATGTGGCGTTCTCCTTTAATGAAGAAGATGCCTAAGTATGATACACATTATACTTATTATTGTCTTTATGGAGATAAGAGAAAAAAACCTACGGATTTTTTCTCTAATGTGAAATTAAAATTAAAAGAAGGTAGTTGTGATGCTAAGGTTGAGTTTAGTAAATTAAAACTCTGCGATAGATACGCAATACCTCAACCACTACTAAAAGAAATATTTAAGCAACTGCCTAACGCTCAACGGGTATAGTCGGTTCTTCCATACCACTAAATACTAATCTCTTATTTAAATTTTTATGATACATCTTATCATAACTTTCATTTGTATCTATAAGGATAAAATTATGCTTATCGGTAAATACATATTTATTCATCTCATCAAATGTCGCGCGAGGGAGTAATATTACCTCATCAAATATAGTATCTAATTCTTTCTTATTTGTTGTTTTAAAGACTATATGATAATCTGCTGTTGCTCTAAGAGGTCTCGGCATCTTATTAAATACTTGCGTAGTCATCCACATACTTAATCCACATCCATCTCCATCTTCACTCGCTCCGCATACGTGTCTCCTATTCATCATCATCTTAGAGAGTAAATTTTGAACTCCCATATCTTTCTTAACATCATTTACTACATCATCCGCTAAGATTAAAATACGCTCACCACTACCTTCTATCTCATCATATACCTTTTGTAAGTTTGCCTCATTCATACTCATAAATTTTTGTTCGTCTGCTATTGACTTCAAACGATTATCCTTAGATGTTGCGAGAGATGGACTGAATACATATACCTTATCAAACTTCCTATAATAAGGAGATTTTCTATAAGTTAGAAGAGAATACATAAGAGTAGTTTTACCTTGACGCGGTTTAGCAGTAATCAATAAGAAGTGATTGTAGGTTCTCGGTAGAGGTTTAGGTATTGAAGCATCTCTTTTATCTACTCCAAAAGCAGTTTTTTTTACTTCTAAATCATTTAGTTTTTCCTCACGGATACTCATTTACTTCTTATTAGATTTTTTTTTAAGGTCTTTCTCTACCTTTTTTAGTTCTCTCTTCTTCTTTAAGATTTCCGTTTCTATATCCTTCAATTCTTTTCTTCTTGCTGTAAGTGCTTTTTGTTTCTTCTTATTTTTAGCGGCGCGTTCCTTTTCAAATTTTAACTCTGCTCCACTCTTACAAACTCTATAAGGATTACCAGTAGCGTTAAACTTCATAAAGCATTTTCCACCTTTCGGCGCTGATTTAGAACCTTTCCCTTTTTTACCTTTCGCCATAGTCTTTTATATATAACAATAGATTATTTCTTAGACTTACGCTTCTTTCGTTTCTTTTTACCTCCACCTTTTTTACTCTTAACAATTCCCTCCAAAAGTTTCTCTGGAAGTTTATCATACTGCTTCTTAGTGATTAGTCCGTCCTTCAACGCTTTCTTTAATGTTTCACTCGGCATATCCTTTTATAGTATAATAGATAAAATATAAATCTCGTTTCAAAGATATAATTTTTATCTTTATAAAAATAAAAAGACTATGGCGAGAACAAATAGTTTATGGATAATCCAAATCTTTTATGATAAGGATAAAAAAAATTTCTACAAAAATGTAGAATGTAATACCTTAAAAGAAGTAGCATATTTAACGAGAACACAAATCTACGATGTCTCTAATTTCTATCATAAGATTACAAAACCTAAGGGTATATATGAATATTTAACTATCTACAAAACTATTTAGATACGAATGGGTTTTACAAATCCTTTACCTTCTATACCATCTATCTTATCACCACCTTCACATACACCTTTAAGATAATTAACTCTCATCGCCTTATCTACTGGTGTTTTAACTATCTCCATATCTCCTTCAATGTGAGAGATTAATCCGCTTCTAAACTGATATTGTCTCTCATATATTCTAAACCCTTCTGGTGCCTCCCAGTCCGGTTTTTCTTTCTTAATCATTTCTTCATACTCCTTCTGCTCGTCTATCTTAGACCCATAGATTAGATGGTGGAAGTCTTCATAGTTTAATTTTCGTGCTACTCCTTTGGCGGCAGATGCTTCTATACACCCACCATCATAAGTAGTTTTCTTTAAACAATACTGCTTACACCCAGCAATAATACCTTTCTCAAAGTAGTAATCACCGCCATCTGCTTCTAATTGGATTTTCATATGGTTTTTCATCATACTCTTAATCTTAGGGTCATCTTCATCTAAGAGTGGATTATCCTTAATAACCTTAGACTTAAAATACTTCTCTAATTTCTCTACTGCTTCATTCTTCATAGACCCTAAGTCATCTCCATTCCCATCCCAACAAAACTCTTTCATAATCTCTGGATATTGGGTTATATCCACATTACTAATACAACTATCAGTATCCGCATATAAGAGTTTGCCTCCACACTTTCTAATCGCCATCATATACTTATGGAGTTTAATTCGTGCCTCACTACAAATTGCCGCCGCAACTGCTACATTAAAATCCTTAACTGGTAGTGGTTTAGAAGTCCTCACAATAGTATATTTACCCACCTTATTCATATTGGATACATAACCCTTATTCAATAACTCCCAAAAACTATCATCATCACATTTAAGAATTTCCATTCCATCTCTGCCCTTATTATCATCTCCACGAGCATTAAGACCCCAAAATCCATATCCACTATTAGCAATAATCTTATAGCACTGAGCGAGTGCTAATTTACCATCTGCTTTCGCCTTACCCTTTTTCTCAAACGCATCATTAAAGAATTCACTTAGAACACCATTCTCCCAGAATGTATCTTTCTCACTTTTCTTAATCCCAAATACATCCTCACCGAAACTAATAGCATCTAACAACTCATACTCATAAGCGTCCAATGATGCTCCATATAGTAATTCGTTAAACCATAGGTATAACTCGGTGGGTTTTTCTAAGTGTGGAAACATAAGTTTTCCATCCATCTTAATAGCGTGAATGGGTAGAATATTAAAGTTCTTAGTCTTAGCAATAACTCTAACTATACCTATAATAGGACGAGTTTGCTTACCCATTTTAACTCTATCATTCCACTTAGCAACTTCTTTCTTAGTCCATCTGGTAGGTTTGCCGTAAGGCAGTCTCTTTCTACCTACATCTGGGTATAGACTGGTGAAATCATTATAATAGATTTTACCTAACCATTCACCTATGAAGAATGCCTCATTTCTACCACCGAAATAACCATTACGGCAGAAGTCATCATATTTCTCATTCATAGTATAGATAGGTCTATTAATACCATCATAATAACTTAGGAAGTAATTTTTCTTAGATAATGATGCCCCAGTAAGACAATCTGTAATATTGATATAGTCTAAATTATCATATATATCATTCTTAAACTTATTCATAACTTCTAATAGACCTATGGTGTCCCAATTACAATAGACAACATTACCTAATTCTAATCTAAATAAATCACTACTAAATACTTTCTTATCTTTTACATATCCACCAAAACAATTCTCAACATTCATCTCATTAAAATCTACTGCCCCACTCATCTTCTTATGAGGCACATTAAACTCTTTACAAAGTTTATCTAATGAACCCGGAAGCAGTCTATAACTATCCTTTAACGCAATAGTATAAACATCAGTCCCAGTTTCATCGCCAGAGTATAATATAAGATTAAGATAAGCACCATTTAAGACTATAAGACTTTCAGTATCAATTTTCCAATACTCATCATTCTCTAAGATATACTCTCCCAGAATGAGTAGCAAATCAAACTTACCGGCATTATGAGCGTATAAGGTATATCCACTCATCATCTTTCTATTCTCAAATAACCACTCCATCATCTTACGAATAGTCCCCTTTCCACCAAAGGACTTCGTTTCTATCCTAATGAAATTATCATTATCATCTAATACATTATAAGATATTGATGCCCTATAAGTAATGAATTTGCCCTCATTACCATTAGGGGTTGCCTCAAAGTCGTATGTAGCAATCTTATTATTCAAAGGATTTATTTGACGCCTCACATAATTTTCATTATTCTTAAAATGATACTTATAAATTCTCTCCCACTTAATTCTGTTAAAACCTTTAAGAGTATCTACATCTATCATCTTCTCATACTCACACCAATCTCTAAAATGTCCGTCATCTACTATTTCAGTTGCCGTATGTTTCTTAATAGGTTTATTACTTTCATATGATTTCTTTTCTTTCTCAATATCTATTGCTAATTTATTCTCACAAATGTCTTTGATACATATTAAGTTATACCAACGAACTAATGGAATGAAGTGATGATTGATACACCAAACCTCATAAGTTTTCAAATAACCCCCCACATAATTAGTAGGACGGATTGTTTTAACCTTACAGAATACAGAATTATAAATAGATACTTCACATTTGTTATTAGACCCTCTACCACCCTTACCATAGTTTTTATCTACCCACTTTTGGATGTCGTCCTCAGTAGTAGTCTTATGTGAAATGGTTTGAGTTTCTTTTAAAGTCTTTTTCATCTGCTTAGACCTTTCATTAATCTTTTGAAGAAGTTGTCTATCATCTTCACCTAATATTTCTTCTGCTAATTCAACATTCTTATTCAAATCCTCCATTAGACGAATGAATGAGATTGACCGATAGAAGCAATTAGACTTAGATGTAGTCCCACAGATAAACCATATACTATTCGCCATTTGGATAGTCTTATGTCCGCCAGACCCAATAATCTTATCTGGTTCAGTAATGAATGATATACCTAAGGTAATGAAGTCAAATCTTTCATCTTCTTCTTCATCATACTCTTCTAATGCTCTTTCTAATTTATCTTCTAATATATCTATAACTTCTTGCTTTGTATAATTCTCATAAGACGGAAGACTAAACGCATATCTATCATCAAAGGGGTCGCTTTCGCTACTCAATTTGATTTGGAATTTTGCTTTAGGATGTTTCCACATAGTATTATTCATTGCCCTACGGACATTAACTAACATTTGATTAATTAGTGAGATATTGTTTTTATCTAAGTCCTCAAAATCAAAGATGTAATCAGTCTTAACTCCATCGTGAAATCTATTCAAATTTCTCTTTTTATATTTCTGCTCTTTGACTATCTTTGCCGCCGCACGAGCATTATATTTATCTTCCCATTTTTTATATCTCAAATCCATCTTCTTAACTCTTGCTATGGTATGGGACGCCTCTTCCATAATCCTCGCCTTAGAGATATATGCCTTTCTTTCATCTTTATTAAATAAGTCATTCATATATGCCTTATTGCCTTTGGAAATGAGTAATCCTATATTTTCTTTAACCATTCGTTTTGCTAAATTATCTTTATATTCTGCTTCTCTCTTAATTGCTCTTTTTCTCGCATCTTCTCTCCTATCTACTTCTGCCTTTAATTGTTTCTTAATAATTGCTCTTTTCTTTTTCTTCTCCTCAGCAGAACCTTTAACATCCAAAGATGTCCTCATTGCTTTTGCTTTGAGTTTATCAATTTTCTTATATTCCTTTTCTGCTCTCTTTATAGCATTAGATATATTACTTAACTCATCATTAACCATATTCTTAAATCTATTGTTTAATTTGCCGGAGTTGGGTTTTCGTGGATTGAAACTCATTTATATTATCTTATATATTATTTGGTTGAATTAAACTAATCGGTTTTTTTCGGCGCTTTCTTATATTTATTATTATTGATTTATCTTTAAATATGTTGTATGCCTTAAAATATGGTTGCCTTAATGTCTCTTTACCCAAAAAAGCGCTCCCGTTAGTGGGTGCGCAGTATTGCTATATTTGGGGGCGTTTGCCTATTTTTATTTAAAGATAATTCAATATTAGTTATTATAAAAGTATGGCGTCCTCAAATGTTTTCAAGGTTAGTGAATGTGTAGAACTAATGAATATGATTAATCAATTCTCAAATATATTAGATAGTCAAAGTGATAAGATTGAAGAGGGGACTTATTTATGTCTCTATAATACTTTAAAAGAATTATATGATACTCAGTTAATATTAAAGGTAGATAAATACGCTCAAAAGAAGAGTAGGAATACTAATGGAAGGGTTAGACATACTCAACAACAATACAGAATATTAGCATCTCAATATCCAGATAAATATGCGATATGTCCTATATGTGAAACTGGAATGTTAAAAGAGAATATTAAACTACATTATCAAACTACTCAAAAGTGTAAAGATATATATTATACTAAAAGGGGAGTGGAGATGTGTCAAGAATGTATAGACCCTCAAATTAAATCTTTGATAAGTGAGATATACGGAGAACCTATACCGCCTCTACCGCAAGAACTAATAGATGCTGGGGATAATGCTCCTAACTATGGAGGGGTTCAGTAGAGAGTTCTGTGATACAACATCCACAATCATCACTAATCCAATCAGCAGTATCTTCAGTCTTAATATAATTAGGAACTTCTACCTTTTGATAGAGGAACTTAATTCTTTCTTCTTCTTTGGTTTCTTCATCATCTTCATCAAAGAGGGTGTCCGCCCAATACCCCTCCCAGTCTTCTTCTTTGTCCCACTTAACATACCAAATAGTATATCCCTTTCTCCACTTATCATAATTTTCCATTCCAAATACTCCTCTAACACCTTCTCGGTGGTAATCCATAGCGTCCAGAAAACCTCTTTCTTTACACTCATCAAACCACTTAGTATTATTCTTCATATCTGCTTGCTCCATCTTAATATGACCCATCTGCGATAGGAATTTGTTTAACTTCTTCATATTGATATGAGGGGGCGGTGGGTTGTATTGAAAGAGCATATCACGACCCTCTTGAGTTTCCATTGTTTCTACCTTTTTTACGCAAGGCGGCACGTCCATACCTCAAAAGAGATACGACGTGCTTTCATTATCACCCCTCCTTTGTGGAGGGTAATACTGAACCTAATACAGACAGGGAGGGACTATGTGTGTTTAAGGGTAGTGGGGTTGAACTACCTATTACAGACAGGTAGATAGGACTATGTTAATCTGCTGATGGGGTTGAACCACCTATTACAGACAGGTAGATAGTATAAAATTATCTAACTATTTTTTTGGTTTTTTTTATTCTTTTATATTTTTTTGGTTTTTTTTAAACTATATTCATTTAGGCGCTGTATTGCTTCGGTGTCCAACCATTCAGTTTCTCCTCAGTCCAGTCAGGAACAGACTTACTTTCAAGGTGTCGCATTCTGTAGTGTGCCTTACAGACGCCGTTTTCGTGGATTGGTTTATTACAAGCGAAGGTTGGAATAGTCTTAAAGGTCTTAGGTGTGTAGGTGGTGGTGCCGTCTTCATTCAGCGTCTCGGTCATTGCGTGGAGCGTCAGTTTCTTATTAAGAGCGGCGGCGCAATTACACTTGCCTTCAATGTGGAATGGATTGTTGCGGAAGTTCATTGACTTAATGAAGACTTGCGACTTATCCTTTTGTGCTCTCTCAACGGACTTACACCCATCCAGTTCGTCAAAGGTCCAGTAGTCATTCATCTTAGCGTCGCCGGGCGTTGGGATGATGCCGCAGATTTCATTTTTGGAACGAGGGAAATTCACGACCACTTGCTTAGTGGTGCCGTCAGCGTTCTTAACCAATTCACTATCGTCACGGGCGTAGTTGTTGTGGTTGGCGACCACCTTGCCGTTGGCGAGTGTCTTAGTTGCCTTAGGAGCGTCTTTGGATAGTTTATCCAGTTCTGCTTCAATTGTGGTAAGACCTATGACGAGTGCCTTAGTCTGTAGTTTTTTCATTTGCTCTTCGTCCAAAATGGAACCGAACTTTTCTTTGAATGCTTTGGT
>Ga0208919_1000607_pt1 | contig 23360 bp, 23 predicted proteins | sample 4_EtaG_FD_184076 | JGI IMG/M metagenome (GOLD analysis project Ga0208919, IMG submission 184076) | Marine viral communities from the Subarctic Pacific Ocean - 4_ETSP_OMZ_AT15127 metaG (SPAdes) (version 3) | ecosystem: Environmental > Aquatic > Marine > Oceanic | place: Pacific Ocean | collected...
GCTACGTTGTATTTAATTATCAGGAAAATGCTTGGTATTACGGTACTTTGGTGCGTACAGCTTGGGTTGACCGTGGGATCAATGATTACCCGGTTGCGACGTTTACCGATGGCCGACAGTATTTTCAAGAGCTTGGTTTGGACGATAATACTTCTAGCCCTGCTGTGGCCATCAATGCCCACATAGAATCTAGCCAGATTGACCTTGCAGACGGCGAGCAGTTTGCCTTTATACGTCGGATTATCCCCGACATAACCTTTGAAAACTCCACTGCCGCTTCGCCAAACGTGGTGTTTACCACCAAAGTGCGTGATTTTCCGGGCGGTAACTACGATGCGGAGGATGCGGCCACTGTCACACGATCTGCAACTACCCCTGTAGAACAGTTTACAAATCAGGTACATTTACGTCTGAGGGGGCGTAGCTTCGCGCTACGTGTGGCCTCCTCTGATACAGAAACGCAATGGCGGTTGGGTTCTGCCCGACTAGACGTGCGCCCGGATGGCCGACGATGAGCGGTCGCCGCTTAGTATTACCTCAGTTCCCACGAGCCCCGGAGCAATATAACGCTTCGTATATGTCCGAGGTTGTGCGCTCATTTTCTGTATTTCTTGAGCTATTTAACAACCCTGGAGATGCACGGCACACGGAACTTACTTTGACAAATTTACCGCAGAACGACTACAACCTAGAAGTTGGTGCGCTTTTTCAGCAAGATGGCAACCTTAAAATTGTCATAGCCAACAAGCCTCACCCGGCAGGGCTAGCAGGCACAGGTGCAGTGGGTTCTGTAACTGTATCAACGCCATAAGTGCTTTGATACAATCAAAAGAGATTATGGGATAGTTCTATGACAGCTGCCGCATCACGAAGTCCAGAACCATATGAAGTGCCCGAAGGTGGCCTTGGGTCTTTTCTAACTGCAACGGTTGGAGATTGGTCGGACGAAGCTCTTAACGCTGACAATTATTACGATGTGGTAAAGCCTACCGCAGACCAGCTGGCACAGTTTGGGCGTGAAGAAGATGATCGCATAGCGCACGTTGCCACGGGCGAAACAATTATCCCCATGGCGGTCTTTGAAGAAGACCCCGCACTAAAAGAAGCTGTTTTTAACCGCATGATGGAAATGGGCATCGACCCAGAGCGTTACATCGTGGGTAACGAGCTAAACAGCATCAACCCTGTCACAGGTCAGCCTGAGTTCTTCTTAAAGAAGATATTTAAAGGCATCAAAAAAGCCGTCAAGGGTGTAGTCAAAGTATTCAAGAAACTCGCTCCGATTGTTTTGTCTGTCGGATTGAGTTTTATACCGGGGGTTGGTCCCATTTTAGCGGCCACACTCGGCTCCGGTATTGGAACTTTAATTCAAGGTGGTAATCTTAAAGATGCTCTCAAAGCCGCTGCCATTGGCGGTATAACAGCGGGCGTCACATCCGGTATTAGTAACGTTGTTAAAGCGCAGGTACCCGGCGGCTCTGCTGGCGGAACGTTTATGGAAGGTGTCCGTGGCGCGTTGCCCGGTCCAGAGACAAGTGCAGGAAGAATCTTTGGTGCGCCAGCTGATGCGGCTGTAACAACGCCATCTGACGCTGTTAGTCAAGTTTTTACTCCAGAAGAAGTTATTGCGCAAATAGATGGGCCTCCAGCAGGATTTGACCCGGCAACCGCGCTTGTATCCACTGCAGACGATGCGCAAAGCATTCAACAGATACTTGGGACAACAACGAGCCCCGGTCCAATAGATGAGATAGTAGTCACCGCCAAGGATCTTTCTTCACAAGCACCAAGTGTTGCGGACGCAGCGACACAGACTGCTGCGCAGACTGCGGCACGGAGTGTTGAAAAGCTCAAACCCACCGTGGATTTAGAAGCTACCGGTGAATATAAACCGTCTGGTCCAGACACAATTTTTGAGCAAATGCAAGAGCGGCAAAAATTAACAAACGCTTTGCGTAGCGGTGATCTAAAAGAAGCGTTTATGCCTCGTTCTTATACAGCCGAGGATATTTTAGAAATTAAAGGCATTGATCCCTTTAGCGCAACGAATGCTCAATATAAAGCGGCAGAAGCTCTTGCTAGAGAATACAGTCCAAATCTTTTAAGAAAATACGGTCCTGCGTTTTTGGGTATTGCAGGGTTGGGAGCCGCAACAGGCGCGTTTGAAGTGCCTGAAATGGAGCCCTTGGATGATATGTATGGCGGGATAACGGGCATGGACCTGTTGGCTCAAAACCCCCTCAAGTACCGAACTTACGCGCAGCGCGGTGCAGGCTATAACCCGCCCCCTGTAGGCGCGGCTGGTGGCGGTAGCATGGACACTCGTTCTTTCCCTAGACGAGATGGCGGTATTAGCGGCCCGGGCACCGAAACTTCCGACGATATCCCTGCAATGCTTTCAGATGGCGAATTTGTCATGACCGCCAGAGCCGTGCGGGGTGCCGGAAATGGTAGTCGCGAGGCAGGGATGCGGAAGATGTACAACATGATGAGTCAGTTTGAGAGGGCCGTCTAACGTGGCTACTGATACAACAATTCAGCGCATTCAGGAAAACCCTGAAATTGAAGCGTATCGCATTGGATTACTGTCCGATGTTACCGATTTTATTAGAGAAAACCTATTCGGCGCACCCGTCTCACCTATTCTCCCACCCGCCTTTCAAGTGGCAGGGCTTACACCGCTTCAGCAGCAGGCGGCGTCCATGGCCTCACAAGGCGTAGGCGCTTACCAGCCATACATGACCTCTGCTTTGGACGCCATGCGGCGTGGTGAGACAGCTACAGAAACATATGGCCTTGGTGGCGTAGACGAGGGCCTTGCGGCAGGCAGGGCGGGCCTTGGTGCGTTGAGGGGCACCGGGGCGGCATTTAACCCCAATGCAACCTATGCCTTCATGAATCCTTATGAGGATGAGGTTGTTGAGCAGGCCATGCGGGACATTGACCGTGGCAGTCAAGCTCAACGTCAACAACTTGGTGCCCGGGCCGCTGCGGCTGGCGCATTTGGCGGCTCTCGACAGGCGGTAGCAGAAACAGAGTTAAATCGTGCGTTGGCGGAGCAGAAAGCACGGACAGCTAGCCAGCTACGTGCTTCTGGTTTCCAGCAGGCTCAAGGACAAGCCCAACAAGCCTTTGAAGCCGCACAGCGCCGCCGTCAGCAACAAGCACAGCTGGCCGGTGCTTTGGGCCAAGGTCTTGGATCGCTGGGCGGACAGGGCGCACAGGTAGGGACACAATTAAGTCAGATGGGTCTACAACAGGCCGGGCTCGGTCAGCTACAGCAACAGCTGAATTTGGGCGATGTTAAGACCTTGGAGGCTCTTGGTGCGCGGGATCAGGCCCTGCAACAGCAGGTTTTGGAAGCTCAACGGCAAAGCAACTTGCAGTTACAGCAGTTCCCGTACCAACAGTTTGCGTTCCTCAGTGATGTCTACAAAGGCACACCGTCCTCGCAACAGGTAACTCAGACAACACAAACACAAGACCCGTCTACCTTCCAGCAGATAGCTGGTTTGGGTATCGCTGGACTTAGCGCCGCCGCAGGCGCTAAAAACTTAGGACTTGGATTCTAATATGACTGTACTTAATAGACCGTTGTTTCGGCAAATGGGCGGCCCTATAGATGACCCTGCGCAGGCTATGCCGGAAGATATTCCCATGAGAGGGGCTGGAGCAGCACTTGGCTCTATGGCTGGCCCTGCGCAGGCTATGCGGCAAGACATGCAGCAAGACATGCGGAATGAAGTGTTTCGCGTAGCTCAACAGTTGGATTATTTAGCAACAATGGCCGCTGTCAAACCTAACCTTGAAGATAAGCGGAAATTTTTGGAAGCCTCAATAAGGCTTAAACAAAACACTCCTCCAGAAATTCTTCAGAGGGCGATAGAAAGTCTGCGAGACGCTGAAGCTGAACGTCGTGAAGAAAGGGCTTCTAGGTCTAGTGATGTGATGGTTAATCCTCGAATAGACCCCGGCAATCGCAGTTTTGTTGCTCCGGAAAACCGTGCCATGGGCGGTGAAATGATGGCCTCTGAGCAGGTGATGGCCCCGCCGCCTCCACAGACCATGGCCCCCGGACCAGCGCCCATGCCGCCCGGTGCAGACGCAGTGCAGCAGACCGAACAACTGGCTGCCATGCAAGGCGAAAAGATAGGCCAAGATTACGCCCAGCGGATGATGCAGGGCATTGATCAGGCGCAGTCCACAGAAGAGTTAATCAACGCTTTCAGAGGCAATGAGATGCCCCTGGAGGCACGGCGCGATGAGCTTGCAAGCTATGTCGGGGAAGGGGACGCAGATCAAACCCCTGAGTCGGTATTGGCCATGGTTCAGCCGGTCATTATGATGACCGAAGAGGGGGCCATGAACAGCGGTATCGGTAACCTGATGCAGCAGCTGACCGGCGATATCGACATGATGACGGAAGCCGGGGCACCCACGGACATGGGTCAGGGCGTAGGAAGCTTGATGATGGCAGGGGCACCGGAGGCCCCTGCTCCTCAAAATTTTAGACAAGGCGGTGAAGTAGCTTATCTTGATGATGGCAGTAATGAAACTGCTACGGCACCGTCAGATTCTTATACTCAAGCCGAATTTTTGCAGGCTCTAGAGGGTCTTGCAGGCAACCGCTATTCCGATCTTGGATTTAAGGCGGACAATGTATCAAAGCTTTATAGCGAAAAGTTACTGCCTCTGTTCAACGAAATCACTGATCAAGACGAACGTGCCGCAGAAGAAGCCGAGGCTCGACAATTTGACAAGACACTAGCGTTGGCTTCGGTGGGGCAAGCGGGCTTACGATTAGCGGCGGGTGATTCCAAAGCTGGGGGCTCGTTTGCCTCTCAATTGGCTGCCGCTTTTCAGCCTACCGCTGGAGAACTAGCGGCCCTTGGTGCAGGAGCGCGAAAAAGACGTAGCGACATCCGTGCAGAAGACCGTGCATTGCGCACTGCAGCCTTGCAAGGGGCCATGGGAATAGAACAGCAAGCAGCTTCCGACCGTTTAGCTTTAGAAGAAGCGAAGATAAGGGCACGGGTAAAAAATTATAATCCCGTAACTTATGTAAAACCCATAGAAGATGATACGACCACGCCGGAAGTTGAGTCTGGGTTAGATTTTCGGACGGTAGATCCAAGAGATTCAAAGGACGTAGCCGACGCAAAAAAAGCGGGCTTTGTTCCTGAAAGCGTTTACAAGACAGACATGGGCCGTGACGCAGAACCCGTTATAAAAGGCGTTAGGCAAGAAGACGGCAGCGTAAAATATGTAAACGTTAACTCTGAAGCGGGCCAAAACGAAATAGCTTCAGCTAATGCAGCCGGTCGAGAGATACTTAATTTAGGCACAGAAAAACCGAAAGAGCTTGCCTTAGTTACTGTTAAAGGCGAAGACTATAACAGTATGGATGACGGGCTTACTTACATAATACCCGGCCAAAAAAATCCTGTTACAACACCTCCGGACGCCTTGATTAGAAAAGGTGAAGACAGAAACAAATATATAAAAACCAAAGATCGTAAGAAAAGATACGAGTTGGTGAGGGACGCTTTTTATGCTGCTTCACTAAACAATCCGGATTTTATTAATTTTGATCCGGCGGGTGACTTGGCGGGGGCCTTTGGTGCCGACGAGTTAAGACCGGGCACGTTACAGGTTGTTGTCAATCAACAAGGTCAACCGACTAATCAAACAAATGTGGCCGGTACAGTCGTGCCTGCAACTAACGTAATAACTGCTTCAGATTATAAAAACATTCTTGATTTGGTGGTTCCTAATGTTTTCAAAGCAGCAGGAGAAGGAACGGGACCCCAAGCTGCGTTTGATGCATTTATTGACAGTACGTTTGCTGGGTTTTTCACTAGTGAAGACGGTGCTATTGCCAACACTCAAGAAGCGAGACAAACGCTACGGGCTCTTATGATTCTTACACGCTCCGCGCTGGTAGATAATGACCGATACGCTGTTCGTGAAATGGAAGCTATAGGTAGCCTGTTTGCAGACCCCGATACTTTCTTCGCAAACCCTGCTACACAGAAAAAGAGTCTGCAGCAACTGAAACAAATGCTTGTTAATCGTTATATGGGCTTAATTGAAGAGGCATCAACAGGCTTTCAAGGCATGTCTGATTCAAAAATTTCTGCGAAGCAACAAAAACTCAGTCAAACGGCAGCGGCTTTACGTCTCTTCCGAAACGTACCGATTGAATACTCCGAAAAAACGGCGACTAGAGCGTTACAACTAAACGCTGTGCGAGCTGCCCTTAGAGGAACCCAACCTCAAGATTCACCTCAAGATGCAGGGGGTCCTTGATTAAATGGCAAACATAAGCACTCAAGTTGTTCCTACCATTACGCAGGCAGAGCAGCAAGATAATGTAATACCCGTGTATCAAGTTTCGCGGCAGGAAATGGATGATCAGTTAAAAGTTATCCGAGAGACAGCAAGAGAAAACGATACCTCCGAACTTGAAGAATATACGAGGTTTGTAGTCGGGGAGCTTTCGGCGCGATACCCAAATTTACTTGATTATGACTCTTTAAAAGATGGCACAGCCCCCGTTTACAATGCTATACCAGATTTTGCTGTAGACCCGGGACTTTCTAGAAAACTAGACGATGACATTCTTTTAGAACTATTTCTTCGTGATCCTGATGGCGAGTTCATACAGGAAGGAACCATTACTAAAGGTTTAAAAGAAGAAATATTGCCTGCCGCAGGTGGTTTTGCAGGTGCTATTGCCGGGGGTAAATTAGGTGCCGCATTAGGTGCTAAGGCTCAAGCTTTTATTCCGCCAGCCGGACCCCCGGCTATTGCGGCTAAGTTTTTGATTACTGCGGGTTCTACTGTCGCCGGAATGATGCTTGGTGAAGAAGGCATAAGAACTATTCAGAGAAAATTATTTGACGAGCCCGACTTAATAAAACTTGGAACAAGAGCGGATTTGGAGGCAGGCCGAACATTAGCCGCAGGCTTGGGATTTCTTGCTGCGCCTTGGGCGTTATCTCGAAATATAAATTTTGGGGCGACACAATACTTAGATAACGTGCGCACACTGAAAAACCAGTATTTAGAACCGGCTGAAGTTGCAATTCGGAATTACGGTACGGGACGCCTTGATGCCCGTAGATATTTACCGGAAGAACTCCCTCCCGTTACGAAAGGAACCCGACTCATTGGGTTTGCTGAAAAAGGGTTACAGGCAACGGAAAGAGCAGCGCGTGAAAAGCCCAAAAGAACTTTATTAGCTGAAGCCGTGCCTGTTGCCGGAACTGCTGTTGCTGCGTCTGAGGCGGAAAAAGCTGCCCCAGGAGAGCCTGTTAGACGTGTGGTTTACGAAACAGCAGGAGGCATAGGCGCACAAGCCGTTACACAACCTTTTATAGGTATTGCACTGGGCGTAGGGGATTTTCTTAAAGACCCCGGAGCCGGGTTTTCAGCATTACGAGATGCTTGGCGCCAAGGCGGTATTAAGGGCCTACGAGATAAAATTACAGGAAAAGAATCAAGACGAGAAAAAGCCGCAAGATACATTGTTGATCAGCTTAACAAAGAGGGCGAGGATGTTGATCAGGTTATTGCGGCGTTAACGCAGATAAATACCTTACTTAAAGACCCGGTAAGTGGCGAAATTATAGATTTAACTTCTGCCTCCAAAGCAGGAAGTGCTACTTTATTAGGCATAGAAGCCGCTTTAAATGATTTAGCGCCAACGTTGGCTAAACAACGTATAGCTGGATCAGATGCCGCTATTGAGGCTTTACGAGCGCAGGTTCAACTCTTGGCGTCAACGTCAGGTGGCGACCCCGTTTTACTACAGGCTCTTGCCGACCAGATGCAAATAATTTTTGACGCTTCTTTATCTGCACGATTGAATAACGTTACGGAAAGAGTAACCGAGGCGTTTGAACGGTTAGGAAAAACCGGTGATCCCGACATAGATGCTTTAAATCTATCAAACCAAGAGCTATCTCTTGCTTTGTTTGATGTAGTAGAGCAGCAGCTACAAGCCGCCCGGGCCACCGAACGAAGTCTTTGGAAGCAAGTCCCCTCTGTCACCGTTCCTGTGGAAAACGGAAACATTCCCACATTCATTAAAAATGTAGACGGACAAGAGGTTGAGCTTGATTTTATTTCAGCCTGGGATGAACTGTTACCTAACACTTTAGAAGCCAGACAGTTTTATCTTTCTAAATTAAAGCCCCTTAACGACTTTATTACGCGGAAAAGGGAAGAATTTGGTGTTGGTGGTGCTGATGCAACAACGCCCGGTGCCGTTGAGCCCAGCCCTAGATTGCCCGTGGCAGAGGTGGAATTAGAAGATATTAATCAAGAATTGACGCGAACTATTGATGAAAATCCCGTAGGCGCGGCCCTCATAGAAGAAATAAGAGGTCTTTTAGAAAATCCAGCCGTCCGCATAACAGATGATCCTTTTGCGTTTGAAAATTTAGATGAGCTATCTCAGATACAACAACTTCAAAGTCGCCTTACTATATCCGATAGAGGTAATCCCCGAGATAGAGCGGCGGCGCAAGTAATTTTACGTTTACAAGAGTCCAAGTTAAATAGACAAGCAGAAATACAAAATCTAACTTCCCCCGCTGATTTCAGCATGTTTGATTTGGTGGATGTTCCCTCTTCTGAAGGCCCAACTTTAAGCTCCAGAGAGCTTACCGAAATGCGATCTATTGCTTTAAATTTGGTTCGCGAACTTCGGGCTCAAGGTTCTTTAAACTCTGCCCGTATAGCCGGAGAATTTGCGGACGATTTGCTTGCTCAACTAAATGAATTTCCGGACGAACAACTCCGTGCTACATATCAGCAAGCAAGAAGTTACTCTGCAGCACTTAACAACACTTTTACCCGTGCCGCTGCAGGAGATATCTTGCAACAAAATCGTTTGGGCACAGAACGTTCTCCGCCAGAGCTTTTACTTAATAGGCTTTTACGTGGTGGGGCAGATCCCACCTTGTTACGGATTCAGCAAATACAGGAAGTAGGTCGATTTGGCATTGATCCTGAGTTTGTAGGTCCTGTTCAAATGGTGCCGACTCTTAACGAGGTCACGGAAGCAATTATTCGTAGCGCACGGTCCTCGCAGCTAGGGCCTCTTAACGAAGGAGATAAGCTGAACGTAAAAGCTTTAAATAGATGGATTGCAAACAATAAAGAGCTTTTAGACGCTTTTCCTGCTATACGTGCCGATTTAGAAAACTTAGACAGTGCCGCTGTTTTATTAACAAAAACAGAAGCCCGAGATAAAAGAACACAGAAAAAGTTAAGAGAGACTGTCACTTTTCAAGATTTAACTTCAACCAATGCCCGTAGTCCTGCGCAAGTTGTGGCAACAATTTTTTCTCCAGCTACAGAATTCCCATACAAAGCTTTGGACGAACTTGTTCGTGTGGTAGATACCGCCCCAGGTGTTGCACGTTTGCCAGAACCTGACCCTAAAACCGGGGCTCGCATAGTGAGGGCACAAGGCTCTCAGTCCGATCAAGCGGCTAAAGCATTACAAGGCGCAATTATTGAATGGGCAGCAACAAAGGGCGGCATAACGTCTGATGGTAAGTTTAAACCGTCTGAAATGCGTAAGATGTTGTTTACACCTGACGGCGTTAAATATCAGCGTCGAGATACGCGCACGACCCCTATAGATTATATGAAAGCTAACGGTCTAATAACTGATAAAGAAGTGACCAATTTAGATCGTTTACTTAACGAAATGATAAAGTTTGAAATCGGACTCCAACAAGGAAATATAGAAAGGTTGGCCGCAGAAGCAGGCCCGATTTATGATTTTGCACTTCGTGTGTCGGGTGCGACGATTGGAACAAAAGTGTCTCAGGCAGTAGGGGGCGCTAACCCTTTAATAGCCGCAGAAAGTGGCTCAAGAACTATCCGCAACGTAGCTTACAACCTGCCTTTGGCCATGCAAATGGATGTAATGGTTGAGTTTATGGAAAATCCTGAAATGTTGGCGACCTTCTTAACAAAGGTCAAAGACAAAACCCCCGCAGAGAAAGAGGCTCTTGCTGACAAAGCAGCAGACTTTCTCAGAAAAATGGGCATAAACGTATTCCGTAGGCCTGCTCCTGCTGTTTCGCGTGAAGCCACAGAAGAAGGACTTATAATTGAGCCTGCCGTAGAGGGGATTATTGGTAGAGAAGAGCAAGAAGACCCCGTAAGAGAGATACGGGTGCCCGCGCCGCCCCCCGCGCCTTCACCGCCTATTGTTCAATCCACTGCGCCGCCTCCACCGCCCGTTGCTCCTGCTCCTGCGGTTGCTCAATCCAACCCTCAATCGCTACAGCGGGCGGTACAGGTGTTAGGGATGGACGATGAGATTGGTGGTCTGGCTTCAGAGATGCTAATGAGGCAACGCCCCTCTTAAAGTAGCCAATCCTTGGCGCTTTCCCCCAGCACGTCCCCGGCAATGTTGATCTTGTCCCGCAGCGCGGACAGGATCTTTTCGTCAATGGTCCCCGGGCTAACCAAATCCACATAGGTCACGGTGTCTTTTTGACCGATACGGTGAGCACGGTCCTCTGACTGCAGCCGAATCTCCAAATCGTAGCTGTTACTAAAATAAATGACGGTGTTGGCCTCAGTCAACGTGATGCCATACCCGCCTGTACGGGGCTGACCGACAAAGAAACGTAGCTCCGACTCCGGGTCTTGGAAGCGTTCAATGATGTCCTGCCGGTCCTCTTGGGGCGTCTCTCCGAAATAACTAGCCACGGCCCCCGGGCCATATTGCTTGGCCAACGCCTCTTCAATAGCGTGAATGTCATGCGTCCAAGTTGCCCAGATGATTGCCTTGCCTTGTATCTCCTCAACAACGTCAAGAAGCTCTGGTAACCTATTGTTTTTTATGGGTTGTATCGGACCTTCGTCTGGTTGCAAATGCCCACAGCAGATCTGTTGTAGGCGCATAATCTGCGTAAGCACAGAGGCGGTGGTTGCCAGCTTACCCTGCTCTAGCTGTGCCAGCGCAAGCTCTTGCATTTGGTGATACAGCACCACTTGTTCTTTGCTCAAAGACACCTCACGCCGGAGATAGACTTTTTCGGGCAGATCAAGGCAGTCCTCTTTCAAAACCCGGCTGCTGAAGCGGTCCAGCCGCTCGCCAAGCTCATCCAGCCTGCGGTATCCGACGATCTGATTGAAGCTGTGCGCACCCATGTTACGGCGTTGCACTACGGCATAACGACCCTGGAACCCGTAGAAAGAGTTAAATCCCAAAGCCTCCGTGTCCAAAAACGCACACTGGCTGAAAAGGTCCATGGGACTTTTGGTAATTGGAGAGCCGGTCAAGATACGGCGATACTTTGACGCCTGACCCACTTTGATCAAATTCTTGGTGCGCTGGGCACTCTTGTTTTTGATGGTGGTGCTTTCGTCCAGTATGGTGATGCACTGTGGATTCAGGCTTATAAACCGCTGCGCGGCTGACGCCCCTTTGTTGGTGCTAAACGCCTCAGTATTCATTACCAATATGTGCAGGTGCCCCGGCTCACGCTTATCAGGGTCAGCAAGTGCTTGAATTTCTTCACGAAACTTTTTTGTAAAGTTGGGTTGCCACTTGACCATTTTGGTCTTGATGCGCTCTGGTAGGTGCGCCGGGATTTCTTTCTTGACCCAGTTGTCAAACACCCCCTTGGGCGCAATGACTAAAGCTGTGTTAATCTCCCGGGCCTCGTAAAGCGCACCCATGGTATCTATCGCAACCTTTGATTTCCCCGTCCCCATCTCCATAAACAAACCAAAGTATGGGCGTTGCCATGATTGATCAAAGACTTGCTGCTGGTGTTCATACGGATCTGTAGCGAAAGTGTACATATGCTCCCCTGCTGGTTGACATGCGACTTTATGCGATGGTAGCCTGATTGTCCAGCCCTCAAAAAAGGGCCGAATCAAGGAGAGAAGATGGAAGATGTATTTGCAGAGATGGAGGCAGACTCAGCCGCAGCCTCCGGAGTTGAAAAACTTGGTGATGACAAGCTTAGTAGTGTCTCACAGTTAGCTGAAAAATTGCGACTTCAAACAGAACTGGTCGAGAGTCTTGAGCAGAGCTTGAAGGACGCAAAGCAAACCCTGTACAAACTCCGTGATGACACTTTGCCCACCGCGTTACAGGAGTTGGGCCTGACCGGCTTGACTTTGTCAGACGGGTCAAAGGTCAACCTAAAACCCACCTATGGCGGCCATATTGCGGTAGCCAACCGCGAAGAGGCTCACCAGTGGCTTAGGGATCACAAGTACGATGACATCATCAAAAATACGGTGTCATGTCAGTTTGGCCGGGGTGAGGATCAAGAAGCTGCCATGTTTTACGAAGAACTTAACCGGCAAGGTATGGTGGCGAGCCAAAAAACCGAAGTCCATGCACAAACGCTGAAGGCGTGGGTACGGGAGAGAGTAGAAAATGGGGACAATTTCCCCATGGAATTATTCGGCGCGTTTGTCGGCCAGCAAGCCGAGATCAAAAGGAGCAAGAAATGAGTGGAAAAGCAGTCAAAAAGCAGGAAACCGCAGAAATCGTGGCGCTTGACGCCGACTTATTTGAGCAGGACGCGGGCCAAGGCTTGGGTGAATTGGGCGCGGAAGACGTATCGATACCTTTTATTAAGATCGTACAGTCTACGTCCAAGGCTATTATCAAGGCCGGTGCGAAACCTGGGGATATCTACAACAATGCGACGAATCAATTTTTTGATGGGGCAACAGGTGTTCGTGTCATACCGTGTTCTTATAATCGGCGCTTTCTTGAGTGGAGCCCTCGGGATGATGATGCAAACTATCCTTTGAACATCTTCATGCCCACCGACAACTTGCCCGAAACGCAGCGTAATGACGATAACAAAGACATGATCGTCGGTAGCTCCAACTATCTTGAAGACACCCGCAACCACTACGTGCTGGTGGTGGACGAGGACGGCATGGCCCAGCCCGGGCTAATGTCGCTCACTTCCTCTCAGTTGAAAAAGAGCAAGAAGTGGAACGCCATGATTTCGTCCAGATACATGACGGGCAAAAACGGCAAGTTTCTTGCACCCTCTTACAGCCACATTTACCGCGCCAAAATCGTTGAAGAAGGCAACGCCAAAGGCGATTGGTATGGCTGGGAGTTTTCTGTAGAAAACGTAATCGAAGACGTTGGTCTGTACCAACAAGCCAAAGCCTTTGCAGAGGCGGTTGCTAGTGACGAAGTCACTGTGAAGCACAGCCGCGACGATGCGGGGACGATGGATGGCGATGTCATGGGAGATGACACACCGTTCTAAGATTAACAGGGGCCGCAAGGCCCCTTTCTTTGGCGAATAACAATGTCTGATGCAGAGCGTTTTGCGGCCATATTTGATGGCCTACAGCAAGCTTACGGCACCTTTGAAATTGATAGAACTAGCTCTAATGGGAAGTCCCAAGGTAAAGCGCGTGTCATACGCGAGCCACGGACCACGGAGCATTTCCAGCAGCATTTGGCTGGGCAAGGGGCCGGGATCGGGATTATTCCCATCAACGAAGAAGATAAGTGCATCTGGGGGTGCATAGACATAGATGAATACCCACTAGATCACGTCAAACTTATTGAGCGCATTCGACATGCCAAGCTGCCCTTGGTAGTCTGTCGCAGCAAATCTGGCGGCGCTCACTGCTTTATATTTTGCACGGATTGGATTCCGGCAAAGACCATGCAATCCACACTCCAACACCTTGCCAGCGGGCTTGGGTACGGCGGGTGTGAGATTTTTCCTAAGCAAATCAAACTCTTCCTTGACCGTGGGGATATCGGCAATTTCTTAAATATGCCGTATTTCGACGCAGGAGATGGTCTTAGATACGCTTTTAACGACGATGGCAGCGCCGCAACTCTACAGGAGTTCTTTGGCTCACATGCCGCGCACGTCCAAACACCAGAGCAAATCCAATCCCTCACGCAAGCGGTTGTCGAGGGAACCCCAATTGTGGACGGCCCGCCCTGTTTGCAAACCCTATGCTCCCAAAAAATTAGCGAAGGGGGACGTAACAACGGACTCTTCTCAATAGGTGTGTATCTCCGCAAAGCTTACGCGGACACATGGCAAGACGAAATCTTGCACCACAACATGGCGTATATAGACCCGCCGTTACCTCTCAACGAGGTCAACATCGTGGTCAAACAGTTAGAAAAGAAGGACTACGCCTACCGCTGCAACGAGCCACCAATCCAACCGTATTGTAACCGTGAGCTATGCCAGACCCGCAAATTTGGTATCGGGGCGGCTGTGAGCGACATGGCCGTAGCCAACCTCCGTAAATACAACAGTATCCCTCCGGTATGGTTCTTGGATGTAAACGGAGTGCCCCTGGAGCTTGACACAGAGGCGCTACAAAGCCAGACCGTGTTCCAGAAAGCCTGCATTGAGCAGCTTAACTTCATGCCTCAGACCATGCCCCGGCGTGGTTGGGAGGGCCGCATCAATCAGCTGATGAAAGAGATGGCTGAAACAGACGGCGCAATCATGGAGGTCAGCGAGGACGCCAGTATCAACGGGCAGTTTTATGAGTATCTGGATGAGTTCTGCACTTCTACACAGAAAGCCGAAGACAAAGAAGAAATCCTGCTCCGCCGCCCGTGGGTGGACGAAGACAACGAGGCCGTCCACTTTCGGCTCAAAGACTTTGAGGGCTTCCTGCGTAAAAACCGGTTCAGCGAGTTCAAAACTCACAAAGTGGCCCAGCGCCTACGGGACATTAACGGCGAGGCTGTGCAGTTAAAAATTAAGGGCAAAGCCATCCGCGTGTGGCGCGTACCCCTGCCAGATGTCCCTGTAGGGGGTCCTGAATCTAAGGAATTTGGCACACGGAACACGGACCCCTTCTAATGTTTCGCATCTTTGGACCGCCGGGCACGGGCAAAACTACAACTTTGTTAGGCATGGTGGAGAAATCATTAGCTGACGGCGTGTCTCCATCAAGAATCGGGTTTTTTGCGTTTACTAAAAAAGCAGCAAATGAGGCCAAAGAACGCGCTACGGCGCGTTTTGACTTGGACCCGGACAAGGATCTGCCGTACTTTCGCACCATACATTCGTTGGCGTACCGGCTGATGGGTATCAAAGACAGTGACTTGATGTCGCATGAAAATTATCAGCAGCTGTCAGGCGCGATTGGTTTTGATTTGACCGGCACCGCGTTCAGTGAAGACACAGAAACCACCTTTAAAAACACTGATCACCCAATATTGCGTTTGATTCACCTAGCCAAAACGAAAAAAACCACTCTGCAACATGAGTACAACCACAGCAGTGTGGGATTTTTGTGGCATGAGGTGCAGTACGTGGCGGAGTCCTACGACAATTACAAGAAGGCCTTTCATCTTATGGATTTTACGGACTTGCTAATTCGGTTTGTGGATGAGGCAGACTTTGTAATGCCAGAGTTGAAGCTCTGTTTTCTTGATGAAGCGCAGGATTTATCCCCATTGCAGTGGGATATAGCCAATAAATTAGATGAAAAAGCCGAAAAAATGTATGTAGCGGGCGACGATGACCAAGCAATCTATCGGTGGGCAGGCGCTGACGTGAATTGGTTTATTAGCTTGCCTGGAGGGGCGGAGGTCTTAAAACAAAGCTATCGCGTCCCAAAAGCAGTACATGCCTTGGCAGAGCGCATTGCCTCCCGCATCCAGAACCGTTTTCCAAAAACTTATCTGCCTCGTGACGAGATGGGTCAAATCATCCGTGTGCCCGGCATTTATTCAATAGATATGTCGGAGGGTCAGTGGCTGATCATGGCGCAGGCGCGATACATGCTTTACGAAATAGAAACAGAACTAAAAAACGGCGGGTATTTGTTTGAAAAACAGCATGGGGGACGATCCATTCCCGAAAAGATGTCTTTGGCAATCAATGGTTGGGAAAGCCTGCGGCGTGGCAAAACCATAACGTTTGCAGCTGCAGAGGCTATATACGGCTACATGACGGGAAATGGTGTCCGCATCAAGCGGGGCTACAAAAAAATCAACGCCGAAGAAGATGACGTTTTTGATTTGAATAACCTGCAACAGCACCATGGTTTGCTGGCAACCATCGACATGATTTGGCACGAAGCGATGGACCGCATACCTGCGACAGATCGGGCCTACGTCACGGCACTTTTGCGCAGGGGCGAGAAGTTCAACGCCAAGCCTCGTATACGATTATCCACGATCCATGGCACAAAAGGTGGTGAATCTGAAAATGTCGTGATCTTGCCGGACCTCACCGCTGCGGCAATGGAGGAGGGCGGCGACGATATTCACAGAGTTTTCTATGTGGGCGTTACACGGACCATGAAGAATCTTTACATTCTGGAGCCCAACGACTACACCAAGGCATACAACCTATGAAGAAAGATCCAGAAATGGCCACGATCCGTTGCGACAAGTGTCCTAACACCGCAGAAGAAATCATCAATGCGGAAGAGCGGCGGCGTGTAGGCTGGTGGTGCAGGGCCTGTGGTTACTTCAAGAAATCTATTTTAAGGGAGCGAAAGGTACGATGACCGGCAAATTGCAGATGGCGATGTTTCCGCCAAAGAGTGATTGGGTGCCTCCCCTGGAGCTTCCTGACCTATCCGGGGCCGAAGAGATTGCGGTGGACGTTGAAACCCGTGACCCTAATTTAAAGAACAAAGGCCCGGGCTGGCCCACGCTAGACGGTGAGGTGGTGGGGTTTGCCGTAGCTACGGCAGGCTGGAAAGGCTACATACCGGTGGGCCACGCAGGCGGTGGCAATCTGGACAAACGCATAGCCAGCAAGTGGCTGCGCAAAGTGTTGGAGTCCCCAGCAGATAAAATCATGCACAACGCCCAATACGATCTGGGCTGGCTGAAAGCAGAGGGTTTTGACGTTAAAGGCAGGATCATAGACACCATGATCACCGCCAGCCTGATTGACGAAAACCGCTTCAGCTATAGCTTGAACGCGCTTTGCTACGACCATCTTGGTAAAACGAAGTCTGAAAAAACGTTGGTGGAGGCCGCCAAAGAGTTTGGTGTAGACCCAAAAGGAGAGATGTGGAAGCTGCCCGCCATGTATGTGGGGCCATATGCCGAGACAGACGCAGAAATCACACTGGAGCTATGGAGTCATCTCAAAACGCTGCTTAATCGCGAGGATTTGTGGGACGTATGGCAGCTAGAGATAGGGCTGCTGCCGCACCTTGTAGACATGACCAAACGCGGCATACGTGTGGACTTGGACCGGGCAGAGCGCACCAAGCAGCAGCTGATGAAACAAGAAAAGGAAGCCCGAAAGCATATAAAAAGCATTTCGGGTATGGAGGTAGAAATCTGGGCGGCGCAGTCCATTGCCAAAGCTTTCGACAAGCTAGAAATCCCTTACCCCCGCACCGAAACAGACCTTCCCAGCTTCACTAAAGGGTTTCTGTCAGAGCACCCGCACGACCTAGCCAAGTGGATCGTCAAGGCTCGCAACCTAAACAAGACCAGCGGCTCGTTCATCGACGGGATCGTCAAGCACGTCCACAACGGCAGGATACACAGCCATATCAACCAGCTGCGCTCTGACGATGGGGGCACCGTGTCGGGCCGCATCTCTATGAACAACCCCAACCTGCAGCAAATCCCGGCCCGTGACCCCGAGCTAGGCCCCATGATTCGTTCCCTCTTTCTACCAGAAGAGGAGCAGCAGTGGGCAGCCATCGATTTTTCGCAGCAAGAACCACGGATCTTGGTTCACTTTGCCAAAAATTATGGTGACTACAAAGGTGTTCCGCTGGAAGGGGTAGAAGCGTTTATCGACGGTTATCGAAACGACCCGAACATGGATTTCCACACCATGGTCAGCGAGATGGCCAAAATCCCCCGTAAGCAAGCCAAAGTCATTAACCTGGGGATGATGTACGGCATGGGCGTCAACAAGCTGTCCGACCAGCTGGATGTCAGCGTTGACGAGGCAAAATCCCTGACACAGCAATACCACAAGCGCGTACCCTTTGTGCGGGGCTTGATGAAAGGCGTACAGAAGAAGCTGAATGACCCACGGTCCTCGGGCAGCATCCGGTCCCTGCGCGGCAGGAAGTGCCGCTTTGATCTATGGGAACCCGACGCTTTTGAAATGCACAAGGCTCTGCCCCGTGACGAGGCTCTCGCGACCCACGGCCCAACGACCCGGTTGCGTCGAGCCTACACCTACAAAGCTTTGAACAGGCTAATACAAGCTTCTGCCGCTGACATGACCAAGCAAGCCATGCTCAACGTCTGTGAAGAGGGGCACCTACCCATGCTGCAAGTCCACGACGAACTGGCTTTCTCTGTCGAGACACAAGACGAAGCCCGGCATCTCGCTGGCATCATGGAGCAGGCCGTCCCACTACAGGTTCCAAACCGTTGCGACATCGACTACGGGCCTAGCTGGGGCGAGTGCGAAGAGCTTGATTAATCGTATAATTATGCGTATTCTCCTATAAATGGAAAAAGAACTTTATTTTTACCGGGCCGAGGTGGTCAAGTGTCAGGACGGGGACAGTGTTGTTGTGGAGGCTATGTTGGGATTTGACATAAAAACCACCCTCGTTACACGCTTGTTTGGTATCGATACACCAGAAACCCGCATGGTTCCTGGGGGTAGCGCGGACCTTAAAAAACTAGGGCGACTTGCCAAAACTTTCTTGACTAATTTATTGGAAAGCCAAGACGCCATTACGATTAGGACGCACAAAAAAGGTAAGTACGGGCGCTATCTTGCGGAGTTGTTTATCGACGGCGACGAGTCCAGCGTCAATGAATTTATGGTGCAGGAACGGATGGCCGTGCGCTATTACGGGCAAAACAAACAGGCCGTACTAGAAGAGCATCTGGCCAACGTGGCATGGCACAAGGAGCAAGGAAACATCTGATGGACACGACAAAATGGAAGTCTGTACTCACCCCACGGGATCTTTACGAAGAGCTAGTAGTCATTGCCCGCGTCGAAGGCCGCACAATCAGTGGCCAGCTGCGTTACATCTTTGAAGGCTGGAAACAAGAAAACCTGTCAAAGAACGACCAGAACTACATTGCAGAACAGGTTGAGTCTTTTAAGAAAGAAAGCGGGTCACCCATCAATTCCAAGAGCTTCAGCATATGATACGGGATGAGTTTGAAAAGGCTTTGAGCCGCTTTGAAGAAGACTTTGAAAAAGGAAAGGCGACCAAAGACCAATTCGACAAGCTGGATGTCTGGCAGCAACTGCTCAACGCAAAAATAGAGGCGCAACGTGAAGCTGACGCTAAACAAATTCACGGCTGGGTGCATCCCAGCGAAGATGCACAAATAGCTATCCAAGCCGCAACGTCTATGGCAAACAGGATTCGTGAGCCAGTGGCTGTGCAGCAGGACTTGAGTACAAAACCACTGAAAGATGCCGACCAAACGGTGCTTGAAGTGGTTCGACCCAAGTGCTAACGTGGGGGCAGCATGATTTGTCATGCTGACTCCTAAGAGTGGCCTATATTTCATTCTCCCAAAGTGTGAAACTGCATGGCCTTTTTAGCCCGGCCCCTCAGAGCCGGGCTTTTTTTTATGGAGAACACCATGGCAAAACGAAAACGCGCAAGAACCAAAAGCGGGCAGTTTGTGGCAGATGACCCTAACACCCCCGAAAATGAGGCGTGGGTTACCGTAGGCGGCGTCGAAGCGTCAGGGACCACGGACAACGAAGCAGAGCCCGAAAAATTTAAGCCCATGGGATGGAAAGAGTATGCCATTCTTGGTGGTATTCTGTTGATCATGAGTCTGGTAGGTATCACCGCATGAGTGAGACAAGGATTACTGTGGATATATCGGCGCTGCACATAGACCATTACCCCCGGCTCCAGCAGTTTTGGAAGAAGCTCCAGGGTATGGGGCGCTACATCAGAGATGTGTCAGACGCCGTATCCCGGCTATTCAACGTGATAGTCGGCGGCAACGGGGCAGATACCCTGTCTAGCCAAGCATTCCGCACCCCCGGGCCTTTCTGGGAAATGCTGCGGAAAATATTGGACATGCTGTTTAGCCCACGGACCCGGAACCATTGCCAGAAGATGCACTGGCGCTGCCTAGAGCGATCAAAAGCCCTGCTGGCCAACCGTTGACGGTACTGTCCGAAAAAGACCGCGACCAGCTTTCTAAGCTGCTCCAAGACGATGAATCGTTTCTAGAGTTTGTCCTCAACGAGACTACAAACGGCGTCTGGCTGGGCGAAGCCAATAAACTCTTTATGATGAAGGTGATTCTGTCCGAAACAAAAGAGGACTATCACACGACCTTGGCCAATATAGGCTTTATCGTATATACCGATTACCTCTACGAAATGAGAGAATTGTTTTTAGAGAGTGAACCTACACATATACACTGATGACCCCCTGCCCCGAAGAATACGTCCGCTGCTACACCCCAGAGGAGTGGGATGACCTTCAGTTTCTGCTAGACGAGAACGACATAGCGTATGACATGGGGCCTATGGGGGACGTGGAATCCGCCATACATTTTACGTGGGAGCTTCTGTTCCTATCACCCTGGGAGCTTGCCTACATAGCCATACCCATGTCGGTCATCGCTTTCTACGTGCTGACCATCTACGGCGCGTTCAAATACATCCAACGAAAATTTCGATAGAAAACCAAAACGCAACCCTTTCTATCTTTCTATCTGTTGACTATAAGAGTAACCACCTGTAAGGTCTGTGATGGCCCCCGCGTTATCCTTGTACGGGGTAGAGCAAAACTAGGTGTTGCCGCACCTGTCGAAAGAGTTTTGTTCGTGTGGTTTGCGAATCCCACGCCCAGCCGGTCTTGGCTGTGATCGGTTAGAAATACCTAGTCTGTGCATTGAAAAGTGTATCAATGCGAGGCGGGGGTCAGATTCATAATGCTCGTAAAGACTAGGGCACAGCCACCCCTAACCACGACACAAGGACCATGGATATGAAAACTAGAGCCGAGGAAATGCGCGAACAATGCGCAGCTTTTCACAAAGCAAACCCTCTGGTATGGCAGTATTTTTGTAAGTTTACTTTCACGATGATTTACAAAGGCTTCAAACATTATTCCGTTAACGCTATTTTTGAGCGCATCCGTTGGGAACTGGATGTCGGGGGCGATGGCACCGCATCATTTAAGCTGAATAATAATTACCGGGCTTTTTATGCGCGTCGATTTCACAACATGTTCCCGCAACATGCCGGGTTTTTTCGTACCCGAGAACAAACCAGTTCCGATAAATTCGCAACCGATTTGCCGGAATTAACTCCAGACTATTTTGATCGCGCATCAGGAGAATAAAAATGGAAGCTACCGTACTAATTAAAGTGCTAGACGAGTCCGAAGGCACTGCGCTGTCATTCGACATGAGCGATTTCGACTTTCTTGTCTGGAGCCAATACAAAGCCTTCTTCTGGGAACAGCGAGAACGCTTTGAAATCTTAAAATCTTCTGAGGGCACCGTTGAATACAACGAAGACATACCCCAGGAAGGTAAAGAAGATTGGAAAATGTACTGGGTGGGTGACGGCAACTCTAGCGCCGATGCCCTGCTCGCTTGGAAAATACTGCTCGCCCACGGGCACAAAGGGTATCTGCTCTGGGACACGGCCCACGAAGGTGAGCGCGAGGGGCTGCACGTTATCCTCACGGACTACGTTGCATGGCCCACGGCCAACGGTTCTTAAAACGCCTTTCTATATAGAGTTTTTCTAGATAAATAAAAAAATAAAAAATAAAATTGAAAAATGGCGGGACCGGCGGGACCGGCGGGACGCGGCTCTGAGGGCCACATAAACACAGGGTTTTTGAGGTCCCGTTAGGGTCCCGTTGGTCACATTTTTGATTTACAAAGAGCTTAATCAAGCTATTGGCTTAAGATTTTGACGGAAAAATAAAAAAATATATTTTATAAATATCTGAAATATATCTATATAGATAGGCTGTTTTAAGCTAAAGTTATCCGGACTTACTCTGATACGGAGACACCATGTCTAAAGACCGATATGCCAAAGTACTTGACGTAAAAGCAGCGGCTTTGCCCGAAGCTAAACGTCAGCAAACAAACCGTCCCCCGCTGGCGGATAAGAAGTTAAATAGGCGGCAGGAATTGTTTGTGAAAGAGCTTGTATCTAAAGATGGGCAAATAACCATGCGGGAGGCCGCGATCAACGCGGGTTATCCTGAAAAGTCTGCGCACGTCAGAGCATCAGAACTTACCAATCCGCGTATTCATCCTCACGTTTGCAGAGCCATCCGTGAATATCGGCAGGAACTAGATGAAAAGTATGGTGTTGAGTATCAAAGACACTTACGGGATCTCCAGGTTATCAGGGACGCCGCATTAGATAACGGGGCTTTCAGTGCAGCTGTTCAAGCTGAGTATCGGCGCGGTCAGGCGCAGGGGGATATTTACGTCAACAAAACTGAAATTCGGCACGGCACTATTGATCAAATGTCGAAAGAAGAAGTGGTGAAAGCTCTTAACGAGATAAAACAAACATACGCTCCAATAACGCATGACGCCGGGGCAGAGGAAGCGGGAAACAGACAACGCGCTCGGGATCGTCTGTCTGGGGATGTAGAAGATGTGGTTGATTGATCTTCCCGCTCAACTTTGGTACGGCAAGGAAGAGTGGGATCGGATGCAAAAGGGGCCTGTAAAGCCCAACTTTGTTGAAGAGTCTAAAACGCGCATAGATTGGATGGACTATCAGACAAGAGTGTTGAAACTACATGAAAAACGACATCCTAGCCCCGAATGGAAAGTCTGCGACCCGCATAAAAAAAACGAGAGAAGCGTCTTTTTGGCAAGCATTGAAGAAAGCGTTAAGAGATAACTTTCCTGATTGGTCAGCCACCCGACTAGAGTCTAGAGCCACGCTAGGTGTGCCAGATGTTTTGATTCTAGATAGTGGCGGTAAGTGGCATATGGTGGAATTGAAAACCACCGCATCTATGCGCGTCGATATAACACCCCACCAAGTAGCTTTTTTGACAAAACACGCCCGGGGTAGCTGCTGGATAGCTGTGAAGTTAACCAGTGCCTCTGGGCATGAAGTGTTTCTTTACAAGGGTGACCAAGCCGTAGAAGTCAAACTAGAGGGTTTGCGGGCCACCCCTACCAAGCATTTCAGCAACCCGGTCAACTATCGCGCAGTACTGACGTATTTAACTCAGAAGGGTTGACTATAAGAGTAAGAATAGGTAAGTTGATTATTGACCGAAGCTTACGAGGCTAAGACATGACCCGAAAAGAGCTTATTGAATCTTTGATCAAATGGACTCGTGAGACAAACGTTGATTGGGAAGTTGGCTGGGAAGATGAGGGCTTTTTAAGCATCAACTTTCCTTACGACTTGGAAGAAAAT
>Ga0208919_1000609_pt1 | contig 23319 bp, 23 predicted proteins | sample 4_EtaG_FD_184076 | JGI IMG/M metagenome (GOLD analysis project Ga0208919, IMG submission 184076) | Marine viral communities from the Subarctic Pacific Ocean - 4_ETSP_OMZ_AT15127 metaG (SPAdes) (version 3) | ecosystem: Environmental > Aquatic > Marine > Oceanic | place: Pacific Ocean | collected...
ACTTCAAACACATACAAGTGCGAACAGCAACGGTGATTAAAGAGGATGGTGTTGAATTATCACGTTCCTTTCATCGTCATGTTGTAGGACCTAATGATGACAGCACAAACGAGAGTGCAGATGTCAAAGCAATGGTGGCACAGTTTCATACAGATGCAGTGAAGAAAGCATACGCTGACCATCTAGCAGAACAGGCAAAATTAGCATGAGCAAAGCAGCAGAACTAGCAAACCTTATAGGCAACATCAACGCAGGGGGTGGTACATCAGGACGGAATCTAATGGTAAATGGAGCAATGACTGTGGCACAGAGAGGTACAAGCTTTCCCGCTGCGGCTAATGGTGCTTATACAATAGACCAGTTTAGATATGCACAAAGCAACGATGGTGAAATAACTATTACACAAGACAGTTCAGCACCAGATGGGTTTGCTAAAAGTTTAAAAGTAGATGTTACAACTGCTGACACAAGTATTGCAGCAGGTCAGTATGCAGATATATTTGGTAGAATTGAAGCAATAAATTTACAAATTTTAAAGTTTGGTACAAGTGATGCAAAAAACTTTACTTTATCTTTTTATGTAAAGTCTAATAAAACTGGAACATATGCTGTGGTAATAGGTCAAAGCGACAATAGTTTTAAACAAGCAACTTTAACATATACCATAGACTCTGCTGACACATGGGAAAGAAAATCACTTACTTTTACTGGAGATACTGCAGGTGTAATAGATGATAACGCTGATAGGGGTTTTGAGATTCTTTGGTGGTTAGCTGCAGGTTCAACTTATACAGGTGGGAGTGCTACTGGTGCTTTTGCTACATATGCAGATGCCAATCATGCAGCAGGACATGCAGTTAATCTTTTAGATAGCACAAGTAACGAGTGGTTTCTTACTGGAGTTCAGCTAGAAGTAGGGCAAAACGCAACAGAGTTTGAGCATGAGCCTTTTGAGAAATCATTGCATAAATGTAAAAGGTATTATCAAAAACTAACTGACAGCTATGCACAACATGGACAAATCTGTAATGGTCACATGTCTGTTAGCAGTCAGTTCCAAGGAGTAATTAAGTTTGTACCACCAATGAGAGCAGCACCATCGCTATCACATACAACAACATCTAGTAATAATACTTCAAGTGCTTATTATGTTGCCACAGGTGGTTCTAATGACTACGTTGATGCTTTAGCTTTTTACGTTCCAAATCAAGTAACTACATTAATATACACCACTTCAGGTTCTAGTGCAACAGAAGGAGATGGTGCTAATCTAGCTATTTACAACACAATAACAGAATGTGCAGCGGTATCAGAATTATAGGAAAAATAATGTTTAAAAATTGTACAGCAAAATATAATCAATTTATAAGTGGCATCAATGACTCAGTCATAATAACGTACCCTGCAGATGAAAACGGTATGGCTAAAACACTTTGTGTTCCGATGGATGAAAACAACGCAGACTACGCAGAAATACTAAAACAGGTAAAGGAAGGCACACTGACCATACAGGACGCTGATTAGTGTTTGACCCTGTTACCATATCTGCTGCAGTCGCTACAGCAAGTACAGCTTTCAATGGTATCAAAAGAGCATTTCAGGCAGGACGAGACTTTGAAAGTATGGCAGGGGACTTGTCAAGATGGATGGGTGCAGTCAGTGACGTAGATGCTGCCCACAAGTCTGCTAACAACCCATCAATGCTCCGTAAGGTACTCAGTGCCAAGAGCATAGAAGAAGAAGCAATAGAAGCATTTGCTGCTAAAAAACAACTGGAACAACAAAGAAATGACCTACGCACTTTTATACAGTTTTCTCAGGGGCAATCTGGGTGGGAAGAACTCCTACGCATGGAAGCAGACATACGTAAGAGAAGACAGAAAGAAATATACGACAAGAAAATCTTCAGAGAAAAGGTCATAAACTATGTCGCTTTGGCAGTGGTTTCTGTTGTCGGTACTGGTATTTTGGTGCTGTTTATACTTACCCTTATGGGGTTCGACAGAGGATGGTGGTAACTGCGTAAGAAAAGAAGGTGGTCAGTATACATTTGAGTGGCTTTGTGCAGACAACAGTGGTATAATACACCTAGCACAATCTGACAACATCAAAAACTGTTACACCTGTTTCCTCAAGAAGTTTAGCGACTGGACATGGGAGCAAGAGAAGAGACTAGGCAAACGTGAAGACCCAAAGTATATCACCTGCCGTAGGTACAAAAGAGTACAAGCAAAGAATGGACAGCAGGTCTGTTTGTACAAGGGAGCAAACGATACATATACGCTAGTGGTAGAAGGACAATGCCCAACAGAGTACCGTTGCAGATATAACCCAAATGGTCAGCCCCCTAACATAGATAGTGTTCTTGAGTCAATGAATAAGAGTTTTAAGTAATATGGAAGTAGACCCAGTAATATTTTGGAACGTAGTGTTAACACTCATCATAGCTCCTGCAGTATGGGCTTTTCGTAACATGATGGCAGAGGTAAAGCGTATAGACATACTGCTCAACAGAACACGAGAAGACTATGCGTCTAGGGCAGAAGTAAAAGATGAGATGCAACACGTAATGGAAGCATTACACAGACTAGAAGATAAACTAGATAGGGTATTAAGTAGAGAGAGCAAATGATTCAGTTTCAAGGATTTAAACCGTCAGGTATAGAAAAGATAGCTAACGCTATGGGCTTTCAGGGAGAAGAGAAAGATTTTAAGAAGTTCTTAGAAGAAAACCCAGATAGACAAGCAGAGATGATGCGTTATCAGGATATAGCACGTAAGATGGTAGAGGGTGGCTATGTAAAGAAGATGAGTACAGGGGGTGGAGTAGACGATAGAATACAACCTGATAGTTCTCTACTTAAAAACGCTGTAATAGATGATTTTCCTACATCACCTGAGACAGAACCTAAAGAACCCAAGAAACCAAAGACTATAACAGATGTAACAGCCAAGAGAGTTACCGATCCTAAGTTACCTACAGGTGCAGTGATAAATCCGTATGGTGTGCCTACAAGTGATGATCAACTCATACCAACAGACTCTGGTAAACTTGGTGACACTCCTATGGCAGGTGGACTAGGAGCAACAACTACTACAGCTACAGCAACTCCAAAGACAGATGCTTCTACTTACGATGCTGACAAAAAATCAGACGAAGTAAAAGCTACGGTAGAAAGTTTAGAAGCTGCCCAAACAGATCCCAATGATCCAAGAGCAAAGATAACAGCACAAGAGTCAACTAAGACTTTGGTAGAAAACTTAGATGCTGCTCAAGGAACAGGCATAATAATTGATAGCCCTGCGAGAAGAGAACTAGACGCTAAAGAAATAGTAGATCCAGTAGCTAATGCAGAAAAGGCATCTAAGTTTACAGAAGAGGTACAGGCAGCGACTGCTACACCTTCAGAGAAAGCTACCGTAGCAGGACAACTAGCTACACTCACAGCAGACTTTGACGCAACTAACCCACCACCGTGGGCTGCAGGAGCGTTAAGAGGTGTCATGGCTCAGATGCAAGCTAGAGGTATGGGTACATCTAGTATTGCAGGACAGGCTATGGTTCAGGCAGCCTTAGAATCTGCACTGCCTATAGCATCAGCAGACGCACAGACACAAGCATCCTTTGAAGCACAGAACTTATCTAACAGACAGGCTCGTGCAATGCTTGCTGCCCAACAACGTGCTACCTTTATGGGCATGGAGTTTGACCAAGCGTTTCAAGCAAAGGTCATGAATGCTGCAAAAGTTAGTGATATAGCTAACATGAACTTTAACGCAGAACAGCAGGTTATACTAGAGAACTCTAAGATAGTAAATACTATGGAGTTAGCTAATCTTAACAACAGACAAGCCTTAGTATTGTCAGAAGCAAGTGCTTTAGCTAACTTGGACATGGCAAACTTAAACAATAGACAACAAGCACAGGTCATGAACGCTCAGAACTTTCTGCAGATGGACATGGCAAACTTAAACAACAGACAGCAAACTGAATTGTTTAAAACTCAACAGATGACAACAGCACTATTTAACGATCAGGCTGCAGAAAATGCTTCTAAGCAGTTTAATGCAACGAGTCAAAATCAGGTTGACCAATTCTTTGCACAACTCCAAACTCAAACATCCCAGTTCAATGCTGCCCAAGCAAATGCTCACAGTCAGTTTAATGCAGGTGAAGCAAATGCCTTGGCTAAATTTAATAGTGAGATGCAGAATCAGCGTGATCAGTTTAATGCAAAGAACAGGCTAATTATAGATCAGAACAATGCAACATGGAGAAGAGAGATAGCTACGGCTGATACCACAGCTATAAACAGAGCGAATGAGTTAAATGCTACGGCACTTCTTAACATGTCTAACAGTGCGTACAATAATCTATGGCAATACTACAGTGACGTTATGGAGATGTCATGGGAAAGCACAGAGAATGAAAGACAGCGTGTTGTAGAAATGGCTATAGCACAGCTAAGTTCTGATACAAACAAAGAGTTGTCGCAAATGAAAGCAGACTATGATTCCTCTGTAGGATTTGGTAGTCTTGTAGGCACATTCCTTACTGCAGGTAAGGATAGTGTCGTGGGTAGTTTATTAGAGGGAATACTATAATGTCAGATTATAATCCTACTAACCCTGCATTTGATATAATGTTAAGTGTAGAAAATATAATGAAGAACATGAAGCCACAAAAAATGGAATCAGAAGCTACAAAAGGAATGCTAAGTAGAAGAACCCCAACTGTAAAAGAATCTATGCAAGACGGTAGAATGCAGATAGCTAAGTATGTGAAGATTCTTAGAGACATGAGAGAGCAGAATAAAATAACATGATAAAAGACAAGACACCAGAAATAAACGCACCTATTCCGGGAATGAGCCTGACTGCACCTCTTGGGGGTAGACCTTGGCAACAGCCCCCACAGATGGCAACTGTAGAACAGGCTATTGATTATTATGTGCCTAAGATAATGGATAAAGAGTTTCTTCCTGAGTTACTCACCATAATAGAACTTGGAATACCATTAACAACTATAGCCAACTCATTCCAACTAGCATCCGTGATGGAAGGTAAGCACAGCATAGATGTAGGTGTACTTGTAATACCTGTATTAGTAGAGTTGATGATGACTGTGGCTGATGCTAATGAGGTAGAGTTTGTGTCAGGCATGAGTAGAGAAAAAGAGAAAGGCTTATCAAATGCACAGATAGCTCTTGCTAAAAAGAAAGGGCTACTTGATAAAGACATTGAGGTAGAAGAGCCAACTCCAGAGCCAACAGAAGAGCCAGAGGAAGAACCAAATATGGGGCTAATGTCTAGAAGGGAAAATGTACAATGAGTTTAGGTGGATTCGCACAAGGTCTAGCAGGAGCTTTTCAGAAAGCAGAAGACAGATACCAAGAAAGAAAGCTGAGAGAACAGGCTTCAGCCGAAGCTAAACTGCGTCAGGCTGCAGGATTTGCTTTTAGAGAAAAGATGTATACTCGGCAAATGCGAGATGCATATAATGACGAGCTTACTAAGACAAGAAACTATCTTAGCACAGTGTTTGGTGCAGATGAGACAGGAAAAGCATACGTATCTGCCTTGCTACCTTTTGGAGAAGCTGCAATAGATATTGTAAAAGACCATAAGCAACAAGCTCTAGATAGAGGAGTGGACTTTAAATCTTTTATGAACATAGCACATCCAAACGGCATAGATAAAAATACATACAAAGCACCAGACTTAGATAATGTATTGTCATTCCTATCTAAGAAAAAGTTTGGAGAGGACGTGAGTGGTTTTGATTTTAAATTACCTACAGTTTCATTTAAAGACATACCTCAAGCCACTGATTATACTTCTAAGTTTACAGGGAGTACAGCAGAAGGAACTCTACAGCTTGTTACTAACGGCATCTTAGATGCTAAGAGGAATATAGAGAGGGGAGTTGAAGTTCCAAAATATCAAGATCAACTAAAGGATCTACAAGCATTAGAATTGTCAGCTATAGCCCAAATAGAAAAAGAAGCACAGGCTAGTTCTGGCAGTTTAGGTACACCCGAAGTTACTGGTGCTTTAACTGGGGCTATAAATAGAGATATAGTTCAAAAGGTTACTAGCAATGTAAAAGGAGATATAGTTACGTTCTCAGGGGAACAGATATTTAATATAGACTATGAGGGTAATGAAAAACTTGCTATAGATGGAGCATTAAGTATACTATCAACTCTACCTAGTTCGTTCAGAGTATACAATCCCTCAAAAGGAACGAGAGGAGCAATACAAACACTAGGTCCAAAAAATGCCTATGCTTCTGGCTATTATCAAAAGTTAATATTGCCTACGAATCAAGCTATAAACGTAGCTAAAAGAAGAGCAGAGGAAAATCCAGAGGATATTGTAGACCTAACACAGTTTGGAGATTTATACAGCGATCCATTAAGCCCTGCTACTAAGGCAAAAATAATAGAAACAATTGGCTACAAAGCAGGAGATGTAAATTTAAGAGTAGCAAAATACATAAAGAATGGTAAGATCGTAACAAATCCTGTTGGAGAATTTACAAGAGAAAGAACTGATAAAAATCCAAATGGTTTTTTTGTGTATAAACCACTATCCCTTCAGGACTATCAAAAGTTCGTAGGTGTTAATTACTAATGACACAGCAACTGGCAAACAACTATTTTAGTCAGCTACCTGACACCTTTGATGACGTTGAAGATGACGATAAAAAAGTAAATCTTCCCGACAATCAAACTCAATCCCCCCAAAAAACATTAAACTTACCTGAAGAGTCTGATGATGAAGACGATGACGATGTGCTTTATACACAGTCATATGATACGACTGAAGAAAAGGTAGAACCACAAGAAAGCACTGAAACGGAGAAGAGCAGTGTTCTTGGGGCTGTAGGAAATTTCTTAGGGGCTGCACGTAGAGATGTACGTGACTTTGTAAAATCACACCTTGATATTAGAGGGGGTAGATTTGAATTACCGTCTGCAATATTAAGAGGGGGTACAGAAGCTGTAGCACAAGGTGTGGATCTGTTTGGTGATGCGTTCAGTAAGTTAAGCTTTAGCCCCTATAGACCCTATGAGTTTGCAGAAAAAGATATAGAGCAAAAATATGGTGACGGCAATCCATATAGTGAAGAAGTTAAGAAAAGAAAACAAGAGCTAGGATTAACTGGCGAAAATATAGCTCACAAACTATCCGATGTAGTATCAAGATCTAAAGAAGTTTTTCCACAACCACAAACATTTACAGGAAATATGGTAGAAATACTTGCTCAGTATGCTACTGGGTATAAGGCTTTAGGAACTGTTATGAAAGGTGGACACAAAGCATTGTACACTAAAGAATTTATGACAGGGTTTGGCTTTTTTAATGCTGAAGACGAGCTACTATCCAACCTTATGCAGGAATATAATGTAAAGCTACCGTTCATAACGGACATGCTTGCAAAAGATATGGACGATTCTAAGTTTGAGAAGAGACTTAAAAGTGGTTTAGAAGCTACCTTGTTATTAGCCCCTTTTGATGTACCAAAGGTTGTCAAATATTTTAAGAATGTCCGTACCCATAAACAAAATAAAGAACTGGCTGAAAAAGAATTACTTGAAAACGGAGAGGTGTCACAAGAAACTGCTGACGCACTGGCTAACTCTGCAGAGGTACTCACTGATGTAAGTGATTTGACTGGTATAAAGCTGTCCCCTAAAAGTGCAGAGCTTGCTGAGAGCGAAGGTTGGACACGTAACTTTGCTAAAGTTGTAGAAAAGACAGAGAAACAAAAACTAATAAAAAATGTAGAAAATGCAGAGCTTGCCAAGAATGAACCTGAAATAACTGATGATCTTATCACTGGGTTTGAAAGACAGCTTACTGTAAACAAAGGAGTAGATGTAGATGATCCAAACTTTGTAAGAGTTTCTAGTATAAAAGATGGTAAGAGACAGCTAGATAGTAAGCTACTTGTAAAAGCAAAGAACATGGAGCTAGAGGATGACGTTTTAGATCTTGCTGCCACAGATGCAGGTATAGAGATAGACGAATTTGTTTACTTTGATAGTGCAAAAAAGAAATATAGAAAGCAAAAAAGAAAAGATGAGGTAGAAGAGTTATTCAGAAAAGATCTAACTCAAGATAATATGAATGCTCTTGTTGTAGTAGCCAAAAAGATGAAAGAATATGATGGTGGTAAATACTGGCAGACTACAAAGAAGGAAACAATAAAGATTAAAAAAGTTGTTGACGGCAAGAAAGTATTTGTTGAAGAAAAAGTTGACAGAGTTATGCGTCCTATGGAATCTATATTCAATGCTGTAGTAAAGATGGGCGATGAGGGTATTGACATGACGTTTGGAGTCAATCATCCACTGTGGGATGCACTACAGGACGCAGGGCTATCTTTCCAAGACTTTGCAAAATACTCTTTAGGATCAGTAAGTGAAGCAGGTTCAACACTTGGTAAGTTTGCACAGTTAAGTAATAGAGTAAAGCCTAAGAGTTTGAAACAGGCAGAGAGTCTGGAACGCAGACTGAAGAGCCAAGGCAACTTCACTAAGTTTATTAGAAGAGTATTAGATATAGGGCGAGGACTTATGGTGTCTGCTATAGCTACTGCCGCAAGAAACGCAGAGTCAGGATTAATGAGATCTCCTGTAGAAGCATTAAATAATATGGTTGAAACTGCTACGTTTGATATAGCCAATGGCAGAGGTATTAGACAGAACAGAGCATTAAAGAGAGAAACATGGCAGGACTCGTTTAGATCTCAAAGATATATTTACTCTGATAGAAAGACTGCAGAAGAATTTACAAACTTGTTATTGAGAAATGAGACAGGTATGAAGTTCTTCAACCAGATGTTCAATACCATCAACGAGATACAGCTAAACACAGGCAGGGGTTCTGACATGTTTTTAGATGGAGCGTTGAGTAAAGCAGAAGATTTTACAAAACTGGTGAATGGTCCAAACAGATGGCAAGACTTTATGCTAAGACGTGCTACATTCTTATCTGAAGCAGAACTCTTATTCCGTAAAGAATGGGATATGGATCTGATGGCAGAACTAAAGAAAGGGAGACTCAATGACATTCTCAATGACGCTAGGGATCTAAACCCGACTGCAGCATCTAACAGCCAGAAGACTGTATCAGCTTTAGATATACTTGCTAGATCAACAAACAAAGCATTAGACCTAACATATGCAAATGCACCAGAGATAAACTTTAACAGGCACATAACTGAGTTTATTGTCAAGCACAACCTCACAGGATTCGTAGCCTTCCCAAGATTTATATTTAAGAGCATGGAACTTATGGCAGAAAACTCAGCAGGTGTGATGATACCTGTGATAAGAAGACTATATAATACTGCAGAGCTAGGTGTCAGAGGAGTTGATCTGGGTGATGGCAGGAGAGGTAGAATAGGAAAAGAAGCAAGAGAAGCTCTTGAAGCACAAACTGGTAAGAAAGCAGGACTTAGTAAGTATTCTCAGAGAGAACATCGTATGATAGCTAGGAACGTGACAGGTGGGCTAGGTATAATGTCTGCTATGATGCTGATGAGAGAGGACAGTGACGAGGAGTTTAAACAAAAGAAGAAAGAAGATCCTAACTACAAGCGTAGATATGACGTAGGTAAGAACTATAAATTTGTAGAGATGGAGAATGGCACTATACTAGACACCTCTCCTATATTTCCTATAAGGCAGATGTTTTTTCTAGGTAAAATGCTAAATGAATATTATCAGGCAAGAAAAGACTTAGGAAGAGATGATGCTGCCATTGAAGCAGTGACACAAACATTTGATCCTAAAGAGTGGTTAGAAACATTTGGTGGTAGTGACTTTAGATTTGGACTTGGGGGTAATCTAATAGATGAAGCTGCAAGGCTGTTTAAATCTGAGGACTTGACGGCAGGTAGATATATAACAGAAGAAATGGGAAAAGCTCTTGGTCAGTTTCTATCTAGATATGGACAGCCTTTCGGTCAGGTTCTAGATGGACAAAGAGGATTAGAGCAAAGAGGACTTGTGTACAAGGAGTCAAAGAAAGATCCAGAGCTAATTAATAAAGCAGGTGGATTTACAGAGATTACGAGTCCCTTCTTCAAAGAGTTTGTACGACCTCTGTATAGATTTGATGCAGGAGAAATGGTATTCAAAGAAGAAGAAGCCCCTGTGCGTAAAGATATATTTAGACCAGAGGGAAAAGAGAGAAGAGGACCACTACAAAAACTTACTTTGGGTCTTACCATGTTCAATGCTGAATCAGATGAAGGCAAGTATCTTATATCTTTGGGGCTAACAGACTTTGAACTTCAAAGTAAATCTAGAATACCTACCATAAAGAATTTTGAGAATGGATTGATAACTAAAAGTTTACCTGCCATAGTTAGAATAACTAAGAGACTAGAGAAAAGATATGCAAAAGATTATGAAAAGAATAGGGAGTCTCTATCCAAAGCAGGGGGAGCTTCTCTGTTTGGATTTCAGTTTGGTATAAGTAAAGAAGCTTACATAAAGAAAATGGTAAACAATAAGGTTACGGAAATGGTGGACTCCATACGTGGTAATGAAAAGAAGCTGACTGCCTTGGTCATGAGACAGAAGAGAGATCAGGTCAGAGCATTACTAGAATACAATGGAGCTACATCTCAGGAAATAGAACAGGGTAATCTAGCATTTGTCAAGAAGTATGACAGACAACCTCTCGTGATAACAGAAGAGGTTGCCTTAGATGAAATCAAAGGTTATTCAGACATGACTGATGATGAGAAAGAAGACGCTATAAAAAGACATCTTGCTAAAGATATGATAAGAGTAGTAAAAGCAGGAGAAGCTGCCGTTAGAGCTAAGAGGTAGCTATACCTTTTATTAGCTCTCGTATCTCCTTCAAGCTTTTCTCACACTCTCTTAGTCTATAGTTCATCTCTGTGAGAAGTTCGAACATTGTCCTTGGCTCTTTGCTTCGCTTGTCCATGAAAGCTTTTGCTTCTTTTTCTAATTCCATCTCGTCCTCTATGTATATTATCATAATAGGCTGTATTAAAGCCACGTTCCCACTCCCTGTATAACATAGTGTCGGAACTATAGGGGTTGCGAATCTTTCCATAAACAAATGCATCGTAACCTTTCATCCACTGTATCTTCAGTGGTGCATCATGTTTACCTAATCCTCTTTCCTTTCTAGATAAGTGTCTCATGCTACGCTCCTATGTCCACTATCTCACAACTGTCACCTGAACAGGCAAGTGTTTGTGAGGAATGAGTATTATCTTCTTCTTCATAACTTTGAAACTTATCCCAATCAATATGAGTGAACTTACTGCTAAAATCATTGTATACAGCTTCTGTACAGTCTTGATATGGTGCTTGCTGATAAGTATGATCGGAGTGTGGTAAGAAAGAAACACCTGACATCTCGTCAAAGTGTTTGAATACAAACGCTCCCACTTCCATCCATTCATCATCACGCACTGATATAGTAACAGAAGGTTTATGCTCACACCAATGTCTCTGATAGAGAAGCCACATCTCTAGCTGTTGAATAGCTGTCATGTCGTTTCTTACCACTGACTTCTTCGGTGACTTCATCGGGAAGCTGAACACCATGTTTGTGTCAGGCTTCATAACGTCAGGCTCACTAGGTATGCCACTATCAATCATGAAGTTAGTAAGAGGATCTTTATTATCCCCCCTAACAGTGCGAATATAATAACTGCTATGACGAGGGTGGATACCAGAACTTGAGTCCACGAGTTGTGATACTGTTCCACTTGGTTTGACACATGTGATAGCAGTGCTTTGGGGTATTCCAAAGATTGCTGACCACTCTTTGTTTGTTTCAACTGCGATTTCTCTGAGTGCTGTGAGGGTTTTTTCAAGCCCATGTTTTCTCCCATTTGTTAATTCATTATCCATAATGCCTGTAAGGCTAACACCAAGAAGTCTTTCTTCTTCAGTATTATTCTGCCATATCTTTCGTAGGTATGGAAACTTAGTGAGTGTAGCCTGTGCAGTACCAAGTATAGTGGCAAGCATAACCTTTCGCTTCAGATCTTCAAACTTATCCTTCTCTCGTATAACAACCTCTGTAAGGTTACAAAACTGATAAGGTCTAAGAATGATTTCACTGCAAGGGTTACAGCCAAACTCATGATCGGCATTTCTCCTGCCAAACTTCTTTGCTTGTTCCTTTGCTGATATTCTATTAAATATACCACGTTCACCTGACTTAGACTCTACAAGAGATGTCCACTCCCTCAGGAATGTTTCTCCATCAGGCTTGTCAGTATACACAACAGAGTTATTTGACAGAGCCATCTGTGGTGCTGTCTCCCACCACTTGCCTGACTTGGCATGTCTCATGCGTTGGTCTGAGAGGTTAGACAAACTGATCATGGCTGATCTACGTACACCACCAGACACAACAACTTCCCCAACCTTGCACATTAAATTATGACAGTCATAGCTAGACAGCTTCTTTCCTTCGTTCTGTCTGAATAAAGCTACAGTAAAATTAAATAGATCAATGAGAGGTGCAGGACCACTAGCTCTACCACCAAACACTTTGAGCCTAGCACCTGCAGGTCTTACCTTTGACATGTCCCATACAGGAACTTCACCCATATATAGGTGTCCTATCAGCTTACGCAAGGCTCTTGCCCAACCTTCTTTACTGTCCTGTACCTGTATGCATGTGTCCACATGATCTAACTTCTGTGGTATCTCTGGTAGCTGTAGTACATACTGTCTCTCAACAGAGAAGCCAACACCTGTGCCACATAACAATATATACATAGCTTCGTCAAAAGCTTTTGGATCGTCAACAGGCAGATAGCTACAGTTGTATCCTGCTGTGTTGTCTCTCTCAAGAGCAGGACCTGCTGTCATCAAGGCTCTCATAGAAGGCATAACCTCTAGGTTCTTTATAGCTTCAAAGATCTGTTGCTTTGGCAAGTGTCCTTTGACTTTATCGGTGATATAATCTACGTATCTCTTTACAGTTTCTTCCCACGTTTCTCTTCTGTTCTCTTCGTCAATCCATCTAGCGTATCTAGATATTGCAATAAATTTTTGATAGTCGTTCATGTCAGTCCTCCAATGTTATTCGTATGTTTTTAATTTTTAGTCCATCAATATCATAGATAAACTCTTCTAATGCTTGTTGTATCTCTTCACTAGGATCACCGTCTGCAGGGACAGGGTAATCATCCTTGTCTAGGTTAAGAGTGAGATATACTTTAACAACCATTGTCCAACTCTATACCAAAGCTAGTATAGACATCAGTCGAATCTTTACTATCCTTTTTTATTTCTATTAATTTATTTAGATACCACTGTGCTTTCTCTAAGTCCTGCACACCGTTCTTGTATCTATATCTCCAAAGATACTTGATAATATTACCCTGCAAATAATATTCGTACCCTTCACCTGTAGCTGACTGAATAGCTTCGATGCACTCTACACCGTATTTATTATAGTGTGGTGGATTGTTGACCATATCTTTATCCTTACAATTTTTCATTTCCCATTTTGCCATATCACGCACTCCCATTTAGTTTATCTTTCATTGATTTAAAGTCTACCCTAATTACATTGTCCTGTCTACTAACAATTTCAGGTTTCATCTCATCATCTAATTCTTTTCTAACCATCTGATAGACTTTTTTAGACCACTCTTCATCTGTTCTAAGTAAATCAATGCCAACCAAGCACATTCTAGCAAAGAACATAAGATCATTGAAGTCCCTATCAGACAGAGGATTTGCTACAGAGTCTAGCACTTGTAGGTGTACATCTCCTGTCCAGTTGTTCTGATGATCCAGTATAGGCTTCATACGTACAACTATATCTTGGTCATCTAATTTAAAATGTAAGTCTTTAAATCCATTCTGTGTCATGTATATCTCCTTATAATCTTTTTCCCTGAGAACTCTATGAACACAGGGTGTTGTTTCTTTTTACGCTCCTTCAACCAATCCTCTGGTATAATTCTGTCGTGGTATTTAAAGTTGTTCTTCTCACACCACATACCATAGGTAGTCTTAGAACCCTTCTGCAATTTTCTTCTACTACTTGTAAACACAAAACGTATGTCTAGCTTGGGGTGCTGTTGTTGTATACATATGTGCTTCCGTCTATCGGCTACGGTAAACAATCCTTTTGTCTCTATTATTATGCCGTTAGGCAGCACAAAGTCAGGTGTGTACTGTCTGTAGGCTAAGTCTTCCCATTCTATCTTGATGCCTTCGTAGATATATTTTATCTTTAATTCATCAAGAAACTCTGAGAGCTTAACTTCAAGTCCACTACGATAACCTAACTTACGTGCTACCTGATATTTCTTAGAAGAGTATAACACCTACCATCGCCAAACGGAGTTCATCTGATCTACGTATGATGTAAGGTTCTTGTAAGGCACACGCTTATACCCTAAAGCTTTTAGCTCTTCTGTCACTGCTTCTTCAGCATTCTTACGTGCTTCCATAGCAATACGGAGTCCCTCTAGCTTCCTGTTCTTATAGGCTTTCTTCATGTTGGCTAGTTTAGTTTCCATAGTTTTGATCTTCTTTTCCATTTCTTCTAATGTTGCTGTTACTTCTGTCATATAAGTTTCTCCTTTCCTATTTCAACGTATGAAACAATCTTTGGCTCTCTTGCCTGTGATACCAGTGAGGGTATCTCCTGCAAGGTTGACCAACAGGCTTGCTTGTATCTACAAAAAGAACATGTCTTCGTGAGAACTTTGTTACCTGTTGGCTTACCTCTGAATGTTTCTTCTACTGGTTCAAAACATCTCTTAAACTCGTTACTCTCAACTACATCTAAGTTAGAAGATAGTTTATCTATCTCCTTTGTCAAGTCCAAACCGTCAGCAGGTACATATTTAAAGTGACCATTGGCTTTATTTACAACCCACCATCCACCTGCTCTCTTGTTAAGAGCCTGTGCATACCCTGCTAACTGTCCTACATATCCAAATGCATCACCGTCAGCTAGTGTATCAAACGATTGGAACTTATTCTTGTACGACCAATCTGATGCAGACTTAATATCATCCACAGCATCGTCCATAACTATGTCGTATGTACCCTCAATCTTAGAATCAATATTGAGTTCCATACTCACCTTCTTAGAGTCCTCATAAGCAACACCTGCCTGTCTAAGCAACCCTTTGAATACAGCTTCCACTATATCTCCTAACATCATGTTCATCACAAAGTTATTAGGAAGTGGTAGAGCTTTCTCAGGTTGGTTCTTTTCAAACCAAAGCTGACAGGTAGGTCTGCCTATATTAGACATACGTAGTCTAAACTCTTTCCTGTTATTCTGAGAGCCAAACTGACGGTGCAAGGCTTCTTTTACATCTTCAGCAATCTTATCAATGTTTGCGTCAGATAGTACCTTTTCACCGTCAGTGGCTTGATCCAAGAACCGATGCAGTGATAGTTCTGCTCTATGGTACATGGCTACTGAACTTTCTCGTCAGACGTAATGTCGATGAAAGACTCAACAAGCTCCTTGTCTACACTCTCGTTGTTGTGTGCAAACTCGTTGTGCTTACCGATGACCCATTGATTGACACCCTGTATCCAAGATTGGAAGCTAACAAAATGCTCTTCATCAGCAGGAGTAATCTTCACCTTGTTAGATACATCTAGAGAGGACTTCGTTACGTAAAAGCTATTACCATTTGGTAACTTTCTCTCACTGGTGTCCACCTTAGTGAAGAACTCTAAAGGTTTTACACCAAGCTGTGAAGCTTTAGCCACTACAGCGTCAACGTCCTTAGATGACTCCACGTTCTGTACGTCCCAAACGAAAGGTACAATACCAAGGTCAGCATCCACAAGATCATTACCCTCTTGCTTTAATGCACCGTCAAAGTTAGCAAGACCAAGCACAACTCTGACCTCTTTAACAGATCGGATCAAAGCTTTCCTGTTGTCAGGCAAAGCATCAAAGTCTTCCTTCGCCATGAAACCAGATGCTCTACCACAGTTGTAACCACCATCGGTATCCTTCACATCCATGTCTCTAAGACCCTTCAGACTGTCTGTCATTATAGTCCTGACAAAGTTGTTCTTAGATGTGTCCCATCTCTTGTACATAAATCGTTGGAAGAAAAGCCTGTACTCAAGGTTCTCCTTAAAAAATACACCACCCTCATCGGGCATGTCTATTCTGAAAGATCCACCAGAAAGCTTTTCGATATTAACTTGCTTACCTTTGATCTCCTCAGTACCCATGATCGCACTGTTGTGTACTTTTAGTCTAGGCAACGTAACTCCAGAGGACTTCTTCTCTGTAGTCTGTTGTGTCATTCCCATAGCTTTCGCTATCATTTCAGGGCTGTCATTTAGTGTTACTATATTCATATATTTATCTCCTTATAATTGAAAAGTGTTATAGTTATACCATCATACATCTTTAGTGTCAAGCCAGTTGTCACCTATTTTTGCATCTAATTTTAGGGGAACATTAAAGTCTATATTCCAACGAGTATCAATGATAGTCTTCATAGAACTATTAATACTATTTACTATTTTTAGAACGTCATCCACTTCGTCAGGATGAACATCTATTACTATTGAATCATGCACAGTGTTCACTATGCAACTATCCATATTCATGAGCATATTATCTATAGTCATGAGAACTAGTGGTACAATATCTGCCGTAGCAAATGCTTGTACAGGATAATTCTTTATCTGTGTGAAGTGTGACACAGTACCGTTGCCACGTCTTACAACATCAGGGAATGCAAACGATCTACCAGAGGGTATCTTGATACACCCTGTCTCTAGTGCTTCCTTTGCTAGAGTCTTGTGCCACTTGGCTACACCCTCATACTTTGAACTGAACTGCTCATAGTAGGACGCTTCTGCTTCTGATCTACCAAAGCCTGTAGCTCCATACAGAGGAGCAAACGTATGTGCCTTTGCTTCCTGTCTAGATGTAGGCTGTCCTGCATCCGTAATAACCTGTGCAGTATAGCTGTGTACATCGAACCCATCCTCTATCTCTTTGATAGCTGTAGCGTCCTGTGACAAATAGGCAGCAGTCCTGAACTCTAGCTGTGCAAAGTCAGCTTCAAGTATCTTGCCACCTTCCCATCGGGACACAAAGATCTTCTTCACAGGAAACGTGCCACCTCTAGGCATGTTCTGCATGTTAGGATCTGCACCACTGAACCGTCCTGTAGATGTACGGTGCTGTAGTAATCTAACATGTAGCTTACCATCAGGCTTAGTATATGTAGATATGCCCTCAACAAACGAGGACAGGTATGTCTCTAGTGCAGACAATCTACGAACACGCTTGAGGAACAACTCAGCTTTTGTATTATTACTACGCTTGGCAAAGTGTTCAAGTATCTCAAGGTTGATCTTGTTTGTACTGAACCCATTGGCACTCACCCACTTAGCTGTCGGTGGGCTGAACCTAAGACCTGCTATCTGGTTTGGTCTGTCTTCGTACAACCAACCAGACTCATCACAGTTGGGACACTTGTTTGGTTTCTTAAATGGTGTGCCATTCTTCTTAACCTTAGTAATGTATCCACGTCCTCTACACATAAGACACGTCTTGGCTGATACCTTATATATCACATCACTGTGTTCGCTTACAGATTTGTTAAAGTCGGACTTGTTCATGTAAGGATCAAAGAAGTTACCCCACATAGACTTGTCCTTTGGCTTACGGCTGTAGATAACCCAAGACAATTGCTCTGGACTGTTGAGATTAATAGGTTTATCTCCCATCAGATCTTGCACCTGTTGTCCTAGCTCACGTATAATATCTTGCTTCTCCTTCTCAAACTCTTTTCTAACGTCATCAAGTTTGTCAAGGTCAACCTTAAATCCACGAGCATATATCTTACACAGACATACAGCCACCATGTTTGTATGAGTAACAGTGTCAAACAGATCGCTGTCCCCATTCATAAACCTATGATGTATCTTATCGGCAAGATTATATGTAGCTCGTAGATCGTGCAATAGATAATCTACTAACTCAGCATGTGGTATGTCTGACACAGATGTGCCACTCTTAAAGTATTCTTTGAGTGTGTCCTGCTTCTTAGTGTCCAAGTCATATCTCTCTGCACATTGCTCTAATGATAGAGGTTGCTTCTGCCCACGCTGTAACACATACTCACCTAGCATTGTGTCAAATACAATACCATCATACTTGAAACCTGACTCCCACAACCAAATCAAATCGTGTGCTACGTTATGACACACAAGCACAGTAGTTTTATCTAGTTGCTCCTGTACCATGTTGAAGCCATTCGGGGTGGGTAGCTCATCAGAATGCTCAAACGTAACCACTCTTTCCCAGTTGTCTGTCTTCATACCTACCATAACTAGAGAGTTGGTAGGCTCAAACGGATCAAGGTGTAGCTTGTCATTACGTTTGGTAACATTATTTTCTACATCTAATATTAATCTCATGCTGTGTCCTTTAGTTTTACTAGCTCTGCTTCTTCGTAGGGTATATGAAAGAAATGTTCCTTTCGTCTTGCGTTAGACAACCATACTTCTTTTATACATTCCTGTGTCATCTGAAAGTCTTTGATTCTCCAAGCGTACTCACAGTCACTACGGATTACATAGAAGTTAAAGAAAGAACTATCGTCCATGTCCCTAAATTTATTTATTAATTTTATCTTACGGTGTGGTATACGTATCTCCTTCCATGTTGGATTCCAATCTCCTGTCCACTGATTCTTCATTTCTACCTCAGAATAATACTTATGTCCATTCTTTTCTGAACTAATATCAAAAGAAAAGTTTTCTCCTGCTGATAAGTCTATATGTCCGTTCCTTTCTAAGTAGTCCATTACTATTTGTTTTGCCTTACCATCATTCTCCCTGTACGAATCAGGTTGAAATCGTCTGTAGTATGCACCTTTTACTGGTTGTAATTTACTCATGCTGTGTACCTCGCTGTCTTGTAGTCTAGCTCACAGACAATCTTGCCATGCCAACCAGACAGTTTGTTTTTCACTACGTTAATGTGTCGCTGTGGAGAGGACTCATCTTCTCCCTCTACCTCAGGGTTCTTGGCAAGCAGTAACATCAGATCAGCTTCGGCAGCCTTACCTGTTCTACTACCTTCCATCATGGCTTGGTTAAGTATAACCTTGCCCTCTGCTTCGGCAGATAGCTGTGACATGTAGAACACGGCACAACCATACTGCTTTGCAATAGTACGAGCATGGATAGCGTTTGCTTTCAGAGCTTCGTCCTGTCGGGCAAACCCTGATGTCTTGGCAAACTTGTCACCCATGTCTAGTACCATTACGTCAGGCTTGTATGACTTAGCCACACTCTCGACCCATGCCATGTCACGACCAGTGCAGTCATACAGCTTGATGTTCTTTCTCACTGCATCGTACTTCTCATCAGCTAACCTAGGGTTCTCCTTGATCTGGTACTGATCCATGTTGGAACTGGCAGTGAGATAACGAATGCCAACTCTGTGTACTGCTTCCTCATTACATAAGATGATACATCTAGCACCCTGTCGAGCAAAGCCATTCTCACCTGCTATCATGGATGCATGAAAAGATGTCTTACCTGTGTTGGGTCTAGCTCCAACTTCTATCAGATGCCCTTCGTTGACACCTTCTATCTTACGAGTCAGGCTAGGTATGTTGAATGTCCAACGAGCTTCCAAGTCATTCTTAGCAAGCAGATTGTCAATAGATATGTCAGCCCACTCTACGTTGAGTGCAGGTATGAAGTCATCGTTGTATCTCTCCAACAGATTACGTAAAGGTTCAAGACTAGTCTGCGAACCATTCACATAGTCAAAGCCAAGGTTAGCTATCTCTTCACCAATCACCTGTTGGAATAGCTTAGACAAGACCTCTTGTGCCACGTCCTTGCCAAGTGGTGACTCCTTCTTGACACGTAAGAACAGATCACCAAAGGCTTGCTTCTGTGCTGTAGTCATGGTTGGATTACCTGACATGAACAGTGCTTCTACCTCATCAGGTGTGACAGTCCTGTTGTATCTCTGCATGGCATAATCTACAGATGTTTTAATCTTACGCAGATCTTTACCAAATAACTTATCGGGACACTTGATACCTCTATGGTCATCATAGAAGTCCTTGTCCATCAAACTACGAATTAATGCTGTTTCCATTTATTTGTTCTCCTATTGCTGTTAGTTTTTCAATGTCGTTAGGATGTTTATACTTCAGATCGTCAGTCAATCGTAATACTCGTACATCTTTTATTACACTCTTCAAATCTTTAAAGAAGTCCATAGCTTTGGGTAGTGCATCGGGGTCAAGAGCTATGATAGCTGAAGAGAACTGTGACAGATACCTCTTGTGTATGTCTGACAGTGACGTGCCTAACACAGCAACCCCAACATACACGTCACTGCCTACAATAACGGCACTGACACAGTCCTCAACAACTACAGCGATCCTACCACATCCAGATGTATATGGCAAGCCACTATTCCCATATTTTTTCCACTTAGGCAAACTATTTCTAAGACTTCGTCCAACTGCGTCCACAACTACACCGTCCTGCATGATCGGAAACACAGCACGATTGTCTTTAACGTCATGGTACAGTCCACCCATCAAGTCAAACCTTTCCATGAATCGAGTAACGTCTGGCTGCCCCCTGTATGGGACAACGTACTCAGGCATTACGAACCCTTCTTGTGCTTTCTCCTTTCGCTCAATAGCCTGACGTATATCGTTGACTGACATATGTACAGGCTTAGATCCTGAGATACTGCATGACGCTTTGTAACAGTTCCACAATAGTCTGCCCATGTTATTCGTAGCAGTGAACGTCTTGTAACCACCACACTCAGGACAGTCTAACCTTTTAGTTTCACCATTAGATAGCTCTTCTATATTATTAAGTATACTATATAAGTTATACATTATATTTACTCCTTGTCATGAGAGCATTCTTTGCACTCTCAAATGTGTGCTTCATGTAAGGCTTGACCGACTGTACATTGGCATGACCTGTGACTGACATAAGCTGACCCATCGGGACTCCACTGTCAATCATTTCTGTCACTCCTGTGCGTCTAAGATCCATCAAGCGTAGCTCGTCAGGCAGTCCAGATTTCTTCATGACACGTCTTCCTATCTTCGATACACCTTCCAAGCTGTAAGGGTTGAACTTGCCCTGTACAGGCTTTATATTTGGAGCTACATACTGTTGAAAGCCAAAGTCTGCCTTCTGTTGTAACAGCATCTCGTATAGCTCGTCACCTATGGGTAGGAACACCTTTGATCTACGCTTAGATTGCTCTAAGTTTAGCTGTCCCTTGTCCATGTCAACTGTGTCCCATGTCAACAGTCGCATGTCACCTATTCTCTGACACCATTCGTATGCCATATGCACTATCAGAGCAATACTTCTGTACTCGTACTTGTCATAGGCAAAGTCAAGAAATTGACGGACCTGTTCTTTCGCCCACACTACACGTCTAGGCTGTGTAGACTTACGTCTGATAGCAGAGAAAGGATTATGATTGCCATACTCCATCTCTGTTGCGTAGTTGTAGATCCTAGATGCTACACTGCACACATGGTTGGCAAAGGACACTCCTCTTCTCACCCAAACCTCATAAGTTCTCTTCGCTAACCTACTAGATATAGTGTTCCACTTCTTTTCACCAAGACTGTCACATAATACTCTTATAAAGTATATGTAATCTGCCTTAGTAGACTCACGTAAGGCATTGAAATCATTAGATAAAAGATATATGTCACAAAGCTCTGACAACTTAGTAGATCTGGTAACTGATAAATCTGTCAGTTTACTATGACGATACTCATCCACAAGTTTGTTCAGATAGTCTGCTATCTTCTTTGCTTCGTTAAAGTTATTGCCTAACTCTCTACGAGATACAATACCAGTGTCAGTAAGTTGACGAGGGGGATTGAACCTGAATGTTCGCACCCCCTTCGGTGTGTACCTCTGTTGTACGTAACGAGGTAACTTCATTAGGCAGCAACCAGTTCTTTGAACTGCTTTGATGATACCCACTTGGTAACTTCCTGCTCACGTCCCCACATACTCACTGAGTTAGTGTCGTTGCCTGTGTTACGTAGCTTGAAGCCGTTACGCTCATCTGCATACGATGCATAGTTAGTGAACGCTGAGTACAAAGCAAAGGCATTGTGTCCTCTTGTCTGTATCTCTTGTCCATACAATCCAAGCATCTTGTCACCTTTCTTCTCCGATCCCATGAGAGAGTGAAGCATATCTCTTACACTGTTGTACTCAAGGGGTGTCCTCGCCCACTCCTGTAGCTGTTCAGCCTGTGAATAGAAGTCACTGTTGGCATTCTCTAGCTCCTTGATAAAGGTAGCCATATTAAAGTTAGTAGTGTTCTTTCTTCTCACCTTGTCATGCTCACCTCTGATCATTCCGTTTGTGCAAAAGAAATCTATAGCACCAAAGAATACTTGATTAGAACACAGACCATCCACACCATGCAGGGCTATCACTCTTTGTGATATTTCTGTCTGTTGTTTGTCGGTTGTGATCACTGCCTTCGTGCTAGGCATAGATGCATCAAGCATAGCGAATGCACCATTACGTGCAGTGTTCCACTTAACCTGTACACCTTCCATTGCTTCTGCACCTAGCTGTTCAGACATAGTGTCCCACACTCTGTCGTAGAACTCTGTGTGTGTAACAGAGTTGAACTTGCTACCAACAATACCGATAACCTCATCAGTGTCATTGTTGATGACGTACTTCTTACCTGCCATACGTGTAGGCTCAGTACGTGTAGTGAAATCTAAATACTCAGGTACTTCTAGTCCGTTTGTTATATAATCTAAAGCCATGTTAGTTCTCCTTATGTTATTGTGTTATGTATTAAAGATATACTATATAAATAGTTAATCAAGTACTATTTTTCCCAACGATAAAATATATGTCGGTCAATCCTTGTAGTTTTTGTCTTGGTCTTCGCCCATGCAGGTCTTACGTAGGTTGCATGGTAATGTGTAGCACCTTCGGTAACGTCAAGCATGATCGTACCTGACAGGACAATGGATGCGTACTCCTGTGCATTCCACCACTCCTTGCTGTCAACCTTAGGCTCGTCTTTTTGTCCGTCACAATACCAACTGAACTGGCACTTGTGAAGTACAGGTTTGTCTGTGCCTTTGTATGTGACAGCTTCGGTCACTACATCACACACATTGTCAGGAAACCTGCTGTCCTCTACTCTGTTCATGACAACTTGACCTACTGCTATCTGCCCAAGCATAGATTGATTCTTTGCTTCGTGATATATGTTAAGTGCCATGCACAT
>Ga0208919_1000612_pt1 | contig 23226 bp, 44 predicted proteins | sample 4_EtaG_FD_184076 | JGI IMG/M metagenome (GOLD analysis project Ga0208919, IMG submission 184076) | Marine viral communities from the Subarctic Pacific Ocean - 4_ETSP_OMZ_AT15127 metaG (SPAdes) (version 3) | ecosystem: Environmental > Aquatic > Marine > Oceanic | place: Pacific Ocean | collected...
GCCGAGAGAGTTCTGTGAAAGAACAGACATGGGCGGCATAGAACGCGCAGGTGATATGGGCATACTCTTTTCTCACCGACCCGAACTTGAAACCGGAGAACAGTTAGAGGGCTATGTCCTTCTTCAAGGCTTTCACGGTGACGACTACTACGAATGTGAGTGCGGCAGCGTCACAACCGACGACCAAATGTGGTGGTGCGATGGCTGCGGCTCATCGGCTTGCGGCTCATGTGGCGGCAACTGTGACTGTAGAGAGTGTGCGTGCGGCGAATACTACGATAGCAACGGATGGAGTGATAGCGGCAAGTGTAGCCGTTGCGAGGAGGAGGAGTGAACATGGATGACGAAGGCAAGTGGGATAGAGAGCAACAACACCTTGACGACCACCACTACGACCTGCTCCATGAGGAGCGGTTGTTGAACTGCGAGCATGAGGAATGGAAAGTCACCGAAATAGTCAATGAGAGAACTCACGGACTACGAGGAGAGAAGTTGGATGACCCAATGCTTGAAGTCGAAATAGTCTGTGAGTTTTGTGGTAAAAGTAACATGGGCGAGATACAGTTAGACTTTGTGTTGGAGTGGTTGAACCATAACACTACCCCTTACTACTACGAGGAGTGGGAATGATGCCGACCAAAAAGCAAAGAGCGGCGCAACGATGGCGATACAATCAGAAGTATAAATCGAGAGTCAAGTCAGGTGAGAAAAATAGCCGACGCTTGCGTAGCGAGAAGACAAACTTCATAAGCAACAACGAGGAGGAGTAAATATGAGTGAGTTATCAGGAGCAATCCAACGACTACAAGACCTACACGATGAACTAAAGCAGTTAGAGGCCGCACGCGACGCAATCTACGAGGCGTTAGACGCGCTGGAAAACGCCGAGTGTGTTTTCAGCAGCACCGGACTCGGCTACTCAAGTGGTCTGTCGCATCATGCGTCAATGGAGATAGAAGAATCTCTTGCTATGGTTGATGAAAGAATCGAGGAAATAGAAGGGGCGGCTGAACAACTATGAGAGCAGAAACTATACCCCATGTTGAATACGAAATCTTCAATCTGATACTTGACGAGATAGATATATCTATGCTAAAAGAACAGATGTGCCCGACAGGAGATGATGTCGCACTTACTCGCTTTGAGAAGGGCGCAGCATCGGCAGCACAACTGATACAGAATCTAATCGAGAGGCGTAAGCACAGACTGCCTCACGACCACTTAGACTACGAGGTGAAGGCATGAAGGATGCACACTACTACTTACGCATCATCAAAAAGGAGTCAAGACTCTATGGTGATACACCACGCTCAATCGCTAATATCGCTTGGGCGGAACGACAACTTCTCGATATGATAGATGGGGTGAAGGCATGATGCACTACCACTATGAATCAACCGTGACGAGAGGAGAGAGCGAGCATGAAGTTTATCTTAGGCTAAAGAAAAGAGCGCATCTTCTCTACGACGACATCATAATGAGTAAGTCATGGTTTTCATACTCTAAGCATGACTCCCCTATCGCCATCTATACCTTCACACGCGACAGCGACCACGACCCACACTTTGAGCATCAAATAGGCAGGGGTTCATGGGAAGGCCGACATAAGGGGTTGAGTGAAGAATGATGAAGCACATCTCTAACGGGCGCGGTAGAATATGCGGCACACCTATTCCCGAACAGGGCGAGTATGTGTCGGATGCCGAATGGAGGAAACTATCTGAGTGCCCTGAATGTTTTGGTAAAAGTAATATCACGCTTGCGCCTCACGAACCTAAAGTTCATAAGCGTGAGGAACAACCGACAACTACGAAGCAAGGACTATACCTGCGACAATACTTGGAGTGAAAAAAATGGAATGGAAAAAGGGCGACAAAAAATACGAAGTATCATGGATAGAATACTACCAATACCTTGAGGGGTTGAGGCAATCGGGCATCACTAATATGTTCGGTGCAGCCCCTTACTTGGCTGAGGCATACGCTTTGTCGCAAGGCGAGGCATCAGAAGTCTTGGTGTCTTGGATGGAGAACTACGATGCTCTCCTATCCGATGGCGTAATAGAAAGGTGAAAGTAATGACGGAAAGAGAAGTATGTCCTGCCGACATGAGGCATCATGGGGGTCATGTATGGGTGAGAAAAACCCTGTTCGATGTTCATGTTGGCGTGGGTGATGTGATAGTCACCGATGTTGATATCGTGTGTCTTGACTGCAACGAGCGAAGAAACATTGTATGCACTACACCGATAATCTTCTTTCAAGAACTCTTAACGGAGAACAGAAAACCCATTTGGTTGATACCGGAGGAAGAATAATGAGTAACGCAAAGAGGAATACGCGAGCAATCAAGGGCTTCACAGTTAGAGGCTGGTGGATGCTGCGTGCTGCTGCGCTCTACCTACAAGATGTAGGAGAGGCAACTTCAAGTGAAATCTTAGCCAATGCAAGAAGTCCACCACGCCGCAAAGGACACGAAGGCTCACGCATAGACCTAAGCAGACGGGCACTATCAAGCCGCCTACAACGACACTCCTCCTTCAAGAGCAGGAAGGATGGGAAGAACAAATCCAATCCTGTTCTTTGGCGCGTCGTTGATGATAACATTTTCTTGGAGAACCCTCACGATAAAAATACTCGTAGAATGAAGGAGTGGAAACTATGAGTATGACTGTAGATGGACTATACCACGCCATGCTTAAGTTATTGAAGGAGGGGAAGGGCGACCACGAAATCTCCGTCGCTTTCCGTTGGGAAGGCGATACGGTTCTTTCCAATATCACATCATGGTGTCTTAACGGTAAAACTATTCAACTAAATGAGGAGGACTTTGACCTCCTCCTAATTGACGAGGGGATAAAGGATGAATTGCACCGCCTGTAAGGGTCGAGGATTCACAGTAGTCTATGCCGCCTGTGGTGGTAAGGAACCTGAACAATGTATGTGGTGTAGAGGGAGAGGAATTGAATGAGTAAGTTTGAGGAAAAAGTAATACAAAAAATAATGGAACGCGCCAAAGTAGGCGAAGCCAAGTATGGCGTGACGATGGAGAGAAAGGACCTCAGCATCGTTGAGTGGTTGGTTCATCTCCAAGAGGAACTGATGGATGCTTGCGTCTATGTAGAGCGGCTCATCGCAGACTGCTCATGCCCACTTCACGACACAGAACCGGAGAAAGGATGTCCTTACTGCCGACGCTTGTGAAGCATGACCGAAGCCTTTAAGTGTGCTAACTATGTCGGAGATAATATGAGGCACAAGAGAATACGCAGGGCTTTAGTCCAAGTGATTCGGGCAAATCCCGAAGGAATAACGGCTAACCAAATCTTAGAGCAACTTGACCCTAAGAGGAAGAAGAAGGTGAGTAACGCCAAGCACATAAGCACACTACTTCGTGGTGTGAAGGGTGTGAAGAAGTCAGGCGTAACAGGCATCGGTTTTGGAGATGGGTATAGAACTACAGCCTCCTACCAAGTCAATGTGTATTACTACGACGAAGATGAGGGGGCCGAGATATGAAAACAGACACAAAGTGGATATTGTTCGCCAAGCGACCATCAAGAGATAACTGCATAGGTAGAGGTAGAATCCTTGACTGTCGGCTAAATAAAAGAGGAGTGGAGTTTGAGGAAGGGTTTTTGTTGGAAATAGACATGACGCTCGACGGTGTTAGGTTTGTCGGCACTTTAGCACCAGCACGCAAACAGGATGAGGAGGAATAATTATGAAGAAATATAGTGACTACTTAGAGGATAAAAGAAAAGAGGAGGAGGAGAGTAAGATACCTTACGCCTTCACCGACTGCCCCGAATGTAATGAGTGTAGGGAAGTCATAGAACTGATGAGTAAGTGGATGAGCATAGGCTCCTTCCAACAGAAGACACCACAGAAAATGGTTAAGGAGTTCAAGGCTACTATGAAGCGAGCGAATGCTATCATACGACAAAACAAACAGGACAGGGAAGAATACTGATGAGTTCCTATGTCGAAATACGCCCGCTTCAATGCGAGGTAATAGGAGCAAGCGAATACGCCCTACCAAGACATGACTCACCCATGCACCCTGTGGTTAGGTTTTCCGACGGCAAGCATTCTTATCACATAAACGATAGGTATGTGCTTTATTCTTTCCTAAAGGTATTAGACCCCGAACTTGAATATCTTGATATGATGCAAAGCATCTATGATACGCCCATAGGCGAGCGACCAAGTTTAGACATCATCATACAGGGGTATTTGGGCTACTCAGAACCACCACACCTTCGTATGGGTCTGTGGGTAGAGAATACCGAGATAAACAAGTCACGCGAAATCTTGAGTGTGGAAGATGGAAACACCAATAGCGAATACTTCGATACTACTATGGAATACATTAGGGCTAACTTTCTCCCCGAACACAACACATCTATCCGGCACATGATAAAGGGAAAAAACAAATACCCTGTAATGGTTTTCTCTAAGGGTAATACTAAGATAGAAATAATGTCCTACAAACAAAAGACTTTCATAGCCGGAAGATACAAAAACAGGTATCAACCACGACCCGTAGGCTTCTGTCCTCGTTGGTCGCATTTGATACCTCACGACATCCTAAGTATAATGTTAGATGACTACCGCATACTCGATAGCATGGATGAACTCACTAAGGATAGCATAATCGTTGGTGGTGGTGGAGCATCAGAAAGGCTCAAGCATTGGGCCGAAAGGAATGCTTTAGAAAGGGATAATATGTATCGCTTTGACCGTAAAACTATTCAGGCAATCAATTCTTTTTGTAATGTCGAGGAGTGAAAAAAGAAAAAAATGCTTGACTGCGCCCCACTTTTCTAATTCTTCAATTTCTTCAAAGGTTATTAAGTTAAGTTAAGTGTCTTACATACCTTTGAAGTAATTGAAAAAATAAGGAATAGGCTCGCAGTATAGCGGTTTATTCTTTTCACGCTTGCGCCACGAAATAAAAATAATTATATGCGTAATGGAATGGTGTTAGTATATGGCGCGACCACAGCATAAGCGAATGCAGCACAGACTTTACCACCACTTGTTAGAGAGAGGCCCGATGACGACACGACAACTCCTTGAGTGGTATAACCACGAAAGACCACAACTAAGCCCTACACACGCGAAGGGCGCACAACACGGTTCAACTATGCAAGGTGTATCGGGTGTTCTTCGTAGCAGCATTCTGTTTGATGCAACCTTTGAAACCCTTGAGGGTGCTAAGATATGGAGCGCACGCCCTTTGAGTGATGTGGTAGAAAGAGCCATACTATCAAAAAGGAAAATCAAAAAGTTCCCACACTTCTTACAGTTAGCAATCAAGGAAAAACTACAGGAGGAATCGGAATGAAAATCATAGACAGTAGAGGCGATACCGACTTCGTATGGGAGCGAGAGGTAGAGGTTGAACCAACCACACTCATAGCATACTATCAGAACGAGCAGGGCTTCGCATCCTTTATCGCGGGCGCGAGCCTCATAGGAGAAAATAAGCCTGTGTGCAGCATCCTCTCAAAGTTGCATCAAGTAGAGCCGATGAATACAATCCCCGCACCGACATATCCTGAGTGGCGACTCTATGAACTTCGTAATGAGGATGGTCGCCGTTACTTTGTCCTAAGAATAAATCACGCATACATCCCCTCACCTACAGAAAAGAAGTCGTGGCTGTATAACTATCCTGTGTTCCGAGATATCGTCACCGTTCTTTCTGAGAAGGGAGTGGATGAGTTAGTTTATCTTACGGCAAATATAATGCAGGAATATATCTACCAAGAGCAAGCACAAATACCTGACGGCGAACTTCTTGTCTATGACTATGATGAGAAGGATGACTCACTCTTTCTGACCGATGGAACAGACCTTACAAATCAAGACCTTGATATCCCCCCGCCGTCGTGGATAGTGACTTCGTGCTTTGAAAAGTTCAACACTAATCCTGTTCGTGGGAACTACATAGTTATGTGCGCTCACACAGCAACCACCTTCATAAATGAAAGAGAGGCTGAAAGACTACTACAGTTCCTTGAGGACACACACGCCCTCCTCTACGACGAAAAGTATAAGAGCGAGTTGTTGGAAGTTCTGTATGACGCAGAAGTGACGCAGGTGATGGAATGAGTGGGGAGAGAGAGCCGGCGAGATGCAGGAATAAATCTTGCATAGCAAGCCGACGGCGTTGTTTTATCGAAGATAATGTTGTAGCGTTAGAAAGATATCCTCAACCTTACAGTAGTTGTTGGATGTGTGGGGGGCTTCTATCATGACTTTCAATATCTTCGATAAAACTAACGAGTTCGCAAGGAAAAACTACTTCATAGATGTTGAGGACAAAATCCCCATCTTCCTATGTAGTATCGGAGGACATATCTTCAACTGCCTGAACAAGTGTAGTCGTTGCGACTTCGACCCCGACAGCCCGTTGGTGGATGAGGAAAACGACTTCATCATTGAGAACTGCCCGCTACGGCACGACAATGTTCCCTTCTACACTCCTATGTCGCAACTACCCGACACGCGCATACACATACTAATGAGAGGCGCAAAAGGTTCAGGTAAATCAGTCTTAATACTAATGTTCCTCGCAGAAGGAACAGGGTTGGTTCATTCCCCTACTGCTGACTTAGGGCAGGGCTTCCGCACCATGATGGGGGCTAACTCCATCACGGAGGCAGGTATGTTCGGCTCGGTGGATGAAGAAGGCGATATAGCAGGGCGACCTATCGCCCGCGAGATGTGCGGTGGTATCTTGGGCTTTGAGGAGTTCTCCTCTATGTCCGATGCCTCAAAAAAGGAACACAGCCTCGATATGAAAAATCAACTGCTGACTTCTCTTGATAACGGCAGGGTGCAGAAGGCTCTACGCGCAGGGTGGGTGAACTACACTACCCGTTATACTTGTTGGGCTGGAACACAGCCCGCAAGGTTTGAGTTAGACTCCGGCCTTGACCGAAGGTTCTTCATCATAGATATCGAGATGACTCCTGAGAAGGAGAGGCAGTATAAACTCGCCCAACACGCTCAAGCGAATATGTCTAACTCGGAGAGAGTCGAGTTGGCTAATCTTAACATACAAATAAAAGATTGGATAAGGATGCGTATGCACACAGCCGTTAGTAACCCACCAACGGGTATTCTCTTTGATGACGATATCATGGAGTGGATAGACAGGCCGGATGTCCGTTCCTTTGAGGCCGACCTGTTCCGCCGAATGTGTATCGGCTACGCCATGATGCAACCCGAATACAAAGGCGGAGAAATGCTTATCATCAGACTTGATGATACACTTAAGACAATACTAAATCAGTCGCTTGCTATGCGCCGTCGAGTTATGGATGCAGATGTGGAACTGATACGAGCAGCGTTTTGGATGAAGGATGTGCCGAAGTCACAACTACTCAAGGAGATAAGCCGTATGATAACTTCCGGCGACTATCAAACAGCGAAGCGTTGGTTGATAGAGAACCTTGAAGGGCAGGGATGGTATGAAGAAGTTGAGCCAACCGTTAAAAGGCGTGGGCGTAAGGGAGTGATATGTCGCTTCGGGCCTGTATCAGAAGCAAGCGCAGCAATAAGTTGGGGTGGTAAAAGTGCCGAGTAATCCTATCTACGATAAAAGAACTCCCCACTATCGAAAGTCGTGGGAGTTCCCCCCGAATGAAAAATCGTGGTGGAAAAAGAATAAGAGGAATCCTGTTGTGCGTGCGTGTATCGCCTATGCTCTTTCCCTAAAAGAACCTTTCAAAGCAAGTAAGGTATACGAAGAAGCGAGATATCACAACGGTAATCTTGTAAAGAATAGTGGTATGCTCTCGCCTAATTTTAACAAAGTCGAGGCTATGATACGCTACTGTGGCTACTTCGACAGCACCAAGAAAGGCGAACAGGCAAGAATATGGAGGAAAAAGTAATGAGTGGTGGTTCAGCAGGAAACATAAGGGTAGCAGACCGTTGTTATCGGTATCTCCAAGAGAACGGAGATAAGACCGTGAGCGAGTTGAAAGATTACCTTAATACTTTTCCGCGTGGCGCAACTTCTGAGCAACTTGCTAATGTTCTCAGATGCAGCCCGTTGTTCAAGGTATCGGGCACTACGATTATTCGATATGGTGAGGCTGGTGGTTTGAGTCGAAAGAAAAGTAATGTTGGTGGTAATGAGTGGGGTAGTGCATTTTCCTATACCAATGTAAGCGACCAAATCAACAAGGCGGGCGGAAGTGAAGCGGAAGTCAATGTTTATACTACCGTTCCAATAGAAGATATTATCGAAAAACTACGCGGCAAACAACACTTAGTCAGAAAGAGATGGCCCAAAGTGCTAAAAGACGCGATGAAAAAAGAGGGTTTGATATGAGGAGTAAGAGAGAGATACACCAGCGACTTGCGAGTGAAAATGATGCCTTCGCCATAGAGGTTCTACGGTGGGTGTTATCCGGTGGTTGTGAAGTGTGCGAACACAAAGATAAGCGAGAAATAGAGATGGATGTTTATTCAGGTGAAGTATCTTCTTCATATCTTGAGGCTAAATATAATTGGCCTGACGGCCATGTGATGAACCACATGGATGCACACCTTGACTATGACCCGAAAGAAGCAAAGCATATAGAGGAGGCTCGCAGTCAAAGCATTAACACGCTGGATGCAGCCGAAGATATCGTGAATCGTATCACGACATATCTCGATGAGTTAGAGGAACTAAAAGAGCAGGAAGGAGGTATCACATCCGACTTCGTGACTGATGCGGCGCGTCTTATCGCTCAAGCCAACACTTCGCTAAAGTTGGTAGGAACGCTCAAGAAAGAGATAGGGGTTGATAGCCAACTCCTTCTCGCTCACACGCAACTGAATGAGGTGAGTCGAGTTCTTGTTGAAGTTCTCTCGGAGCAACCTAAACTCCTTGATGATGTGGAGAGGAAACTGAATATGCTCGCCACACCTATTGATGTTCCCTTTGAGGTGATAGAATGAGAAAGTGGAGAAGCAAGCCGACGAAGTATCTTTCTACAAGGCCGATATTTAAGGAAGAATATCCCGACTTGATAGAGGCGATGAAGGAAGATGGTCTTACCGGAATGATAACTCCTCATGGGGTCATGTGGTATCATGGCGACTATCAAGTTAGTAGTAGAGTGGTTTGTCGTGTTTGGAATCTCACAGAATCACAGATGAAAAAAATCAAGCAATATATCTATGGGCACGACCCATTCGTAGGTGAAGAAGATGGTAAAGCATAAGTTCGCAAGACGGGCACTAAGAAAGTGGGCGAAGGAAAAGGGAGAGAAGTTCACTACTAATGAGGCGATGCTATTCCTTAATGGTAAAAGTAAGAAGTGTTACTCGCTATCTCAAAAACAACTAAACAATGTGTTGGGTAAAACACGCAAAGTTAAAATGAGTAATGGAGAAGTCTTTGGTTATAGAGGAGAGTTAGTGGGCCGACTAATGGTATGGGAGTATGTTGAGTATGTCTGATAATGAAGAATGGTGTATGGAACACATGGGCGTTATGGCCTTTTGGAGAACAGGAATCAGTATCGTAAATCTATTCCTTACCCTTGTTATTGTGCTAAAAGTATTCGGGGTTATATGATGATAATTTTTACGCCGGATGAGTCGCCCTTTAGAAGCGAGAACGAAGTGTTCATGTATGGTTCAATTGATACTATCCCTAACCTACCGGACACCACTTACTTCTTACATTCAGATAAGTTCGGGTCAAAAGATGTCCTCGCTTGGTCGCCTTTTGTTCAAAATCGTTTGGTAATCGTCACACAGAAAGCCCCTTCGCTGAACAAGGAAGCGCACAAATTATGCGTTGTTGATGATAAACTCAAGGGTAAAAATACTGATGAAAACTTCCTTCTTGTTAAGGCAATAGTAAATTGGGCAGACCGAAAAAGAGTTCAAGCAGTTTTCAAGAGTCCTCCTATGGCCTTGTTACTTTGGTTCTTGAGAGGTAATGTCGAGGATATAGATGTGTGGAGAAGGATAGCGAAAGTTCAATATACACTTCCCGAAGATTACATGGAGGCCGCAATCATCTACGGAATCAAACCATCAAGGAAACGAGTAGTGTGGCCTAAGAAGAAGGGTAAAAGTAAAGAGCGACCACCGATGTTCAGAAGCACCGATAAACATTGGGAGTTGCTGATAGAAAACTCTATAAGCGTAGCGAACACAGTCAGGGCTGACGGAGAGATACCAAAGGGTATGCTCCGTCGCAAGGCGGCAATAAAAACATGGCTGTAGAAGAATCACCACTCGCCGCCCTGTTCTACTCTATTATCGTGTTAATCCTAATTTTAATGTATGGTAGATTTATTGATATTATCATATATTACATTGAGGGTAAAAGTAATAATACAGAAAAAGTTGGGCAACAAAAATCAACGCTTGCGACGCATGATGAGTCGTTTATAAGCGGTATGGTGTGGTCTGATGTCGGGCGAGGAGAATAGAACAGTTTATATCACCTTCACGCCAACATTGATATATGAGTGCTAACAATCGCCGTGTTCGTAGATTTATCATTGAGATACTTTGGGAGTATGGACCTCTAACTAAGGAAGGAGTAGCCGAAAAACTATCCATCTTGAAGAATGTTCGTGCTGTTCCATCACCCCACAGCCTTTCCGCCTTGCTCTCTAAGAACCCACAGGTTATAGCGGTGGGTAGTGAGAAGGTAGAGAATGCAGTAGGCGTGAAAGCCTCGCATCTCCTCTATGATATAGACCGAGATGTGATTAAGTGTCTTGATGATATAGTTTATACCCGTAGTCCGACGGTAATGACTCCAAAGCAAAGGCTAAAGGCAGAACAATGCTCCTGTGGGCGAATCCGTATTTTCCCGCCGGAATCAAAGGTATGCTTACCATGCCTTAGAAAACCTCAATAAGACACTAAGGAGATTAACAAATGGGCGCAACTATGAGGGAAGATATTTCCGGCCTAATATCAGCCATGATGCAAACTCATAGTGGTGTAGATTTAACCCGTATGCTTACCCAAAACAACATATTCGATGCTGCTATTCTCCGCGCATTCCTTCTCGACCTTGTAGGGGATGATGACGATTTCAAAGAGTTCCTTGAGGACACACAAATAGATAACTCCTTCATTCGTGGATTTATGGCGGGTATTATTCAATCAATTCTAATCGAGAAAGGACATGGGGAAGTCTTAGGTAGGCCAAGTCACGGAGAACTCTTGGCTCTCTATGATTCTGCTTCCGCTCACCTCATAGAGTCTTCCCTATAGTTTATATGTGTGTTTGATAACCTCACATCATGCTTTGGGCAAACAAGCACAGACCGACCTCCTTCGATGACCTCGTAGGCGGGGCTAAGTCACTCGACCATCTTGCTACGAATATGCAGCACCTCTTGCTACACAGCAAGGGCGCAGGAACGGGCAAGACTACGCTTGCTCATGTCTTGGCTAACACCCTTGACTACCCACTCCATGTATTCAATGCTTCCTCCAAGAAAACGCGAGGCATAGCGTTTGTAGAGGAGGAGTTGATACCTCTTACACGCGCAGGAAACTACAAGCAGATAATCCTGCTCGATGAAGCCGACCAACTAACACCCGAAGCGCAGTCGGCATTGAAGGGAGTCATTGAAAACGCACAGGGCTTCTTCATCCTCACCTGTAATGATATCAGGAAGGTTAGCAAGTGGATTCAATCTCGCTGCCTAACCATAGAGTTCAGACCAATAGGTAGAAAATCAATGATGGAGCGACTACAACATATATGTGGAGCAGAAGGTGTGAAAATCACCGAGAGTCAGTTGAATCTTATATGTGACGCGCATGAGGGCGACCTAAGAAACGCCATCAATACACTTCAAGCCTATGATGGACTATACGACCCTAATTCTAACGCGGCCCGAAGGTTCATACTCAGTCTTGCTGAACATGACTTTGATGCTTATACCTTCCTCAAGGTGTGTATGGTGGAGAAGGACTTACTTTACGCTAACATTATGTTGTCCGACGCTTATGATGCTCGGTCTGCGGTGCGCTCCGTGTTTGAGGAAGGCGTAGCAGGAACTAAAGCACCACTTTCAGATAACAAGAAACTCCAAGTCGTTGATGCTGCAATCACAGCCGAGCGCGATATCCTAAGCGGTGTTGATGAAGATATTGTTTGGGCTAACTTCGTGAGGATGCTGATAGCATAGTTTATATGTGTAATGCAACGACGGAGAAATTAGAAAGGTGAATAAACCATGAGTGACGAAATGCTGAACAATATAGCCAAGACATTGAATGTCGCGCCGGAAGCGGTGCGAGAGAGGGCAGATACTGTCCTCGCAGAACAAGGCCCTGCATGGAAGAATGCGGGTCGCTCCGATGAGGACTGCTTTATTCTCGCGTTGAGAGTAGCAGGAAGAAACATTACGAGCGAGAATGCCCGAATGCGCCGAGCAGGTGCTGATACATACGAGGGTATGTTCCTGTCTGTTCCACGCCCGAAGGAGTGGGGTAAGATACTCTACAACAAGATGAAGAATCAAATGCTAAATGCGTCTGCCGAAGTTCGTCAGACCCTTGTTGATAGCGGCGCAGTAGTGCTGTTTGAGAACAACAACGATGGAACATACACGCGCCTTGCTGATGAAAAGTTCGGCTTCGGTGCAGAATCCGATGTATCATCGCTACCAAAGCACACAATGCAGTTAGATGCTAACACACACTTCTATGTTGTGTGGGATAAGACTAACGCGACCTTCCCAAGTGGAGATGCTAACTTCAAGTATGGCGCTCCACGACCACAGGATGAGCGCGAGCGTTCAAGTCTGTTCTTTGGTCGCCCACAGGGAACTGATGGGCAACCACAGGTATTCAATGTAAGCGGTAATGGAAAGGCGGCTGACCGAAAGTTCCCTACCTTCATACCACTAACCATACCAATGAAGACAGGTAAGAATAACCGATGCTACCTCAATGCAGATGTATCAGTTCATACTGTAGATGAAACACTATCGTCTATCTTTAGTGGCTCTCCACTTGATATGCTACCTGCTATCATTGGTGACGAGAATATGCTACCTGACTTGGCGGCTATCGGTCAATACTACGACACACACAACGGCACAGCCGGATGGTGGGATAGAAACTGCGCTACTGTAGTTGAAGTAATCCACATTGACCCACGCGAAAAGGGCGGTTCAATCCTTGTCTGTGGCGACACCGCTATAGAGTCAATGGCTGGAACCATAGATGTATATTGCGATGATGTTCCTTCATTCGGTGTTGGAACCAAACTACTAATCTTAGGCCAAGCATGGCGCAGTCGTGAGGGCGAAGACCGCCTGAGCGTCAATGGCTGGTGGGCCTTCGATGAGATAGCCGCGCTGGTTGAGCCTGACTTTGGTGATAGCAGCGACGGGTGGGAAGCGTGAGTAGGGCTTGGAAGGCTTTAGGCGACTTCATCATTCTTGCGAAAGATGAAGTTAAAAGTAACTCAGGACTTATCCTCGACGCTCATTACATTGTAGCGAGTGTCGGCGGGTTTGTTCCTGTAGATATTGAGTGTGGCGAAGTTGTTGTCCTAAGTGACGACGCAGAACTGACTCACATAGAGCCTTCCAACCCGAACTCACCTTGCGCTGTTCATTACAGTAAGATATGTGCTACATCTCTTGGTGATGACGAGCCGGACTACATTGAAATGCACGAAGAACCACTTGCTATTATGGAAGTAGAACTATGAACACACTAATAACAGGAGCGGAGGCCCGCTCAAAACTACTTGTCGGTGTGAATAAAGTCGCTAATGCGGTGAAGGGAACCTTCGGCCCGCAAGCCCGAACAGTAATCATTCAGAATCCTATGGGTATGCCCGTCATTCTCAATGACGGTGTGACTATCGCACGCGCTGTGCATGATAACGACCCGTATGTGCAGATGGGAATAGACCTTCTAAAAGAAGTCGCTTCCGAAGCACAGGAGAAGTCCGGCGACGGAACAACGAGCGCAACTCTCATAGCACAGACGCTATGTAATGGTTCGCTTTCTTTGATGGAGGAGGGGGTATCGCCTCTCCGTATTAGGGATATGTTCAAGGATTTGTTAGAAAAAACAGAAACTTATCTTCATAATACAGTAATAGAGGACTTTGACCTAACGGCTGTTGCTACAATAGCGGCTAACAATGATAGAGAACTCGGTGATATGATAGCAGGTGTAGTGAAGAATGCTGGTAAGGATGGCGGCATCACTATTGAGAAGTCGCTAACAGGTGAAACCTATGTGCGCGACTCAAACGGTATTGAAATAAATGCTGGTTATACTCACGCTCTTATGGCTAACTCGCCACGCGGCAAGTGTGAGTTTGATAACGCATTAGTTCTCACTACTACTGAAAAGATATCCACCTTCAATGCTTTAGTTCCTGTGCTTGAAATAGCAGTAAAGGAGAATAAACCATTGGTTATATTCTGTTCAGATTTCAACGCTATAATGTTGCAGAATCTTTTGGTAAATATAGTGCAGGGTAAAGTGTCTGTCTGTATGGTAAAGCCTTCGGGAATGCCTCAACAACAACAGGCATGGCTTGAAGATATTTCAGCCGCCGTTGGCTCAAAATTATTCAAGGTATCTCTCAATGAGAGTATGGTAAATGTAAGTAATGATGATTTGGGTTCTTGTGAGAAGTTTATATCAAGTCAGACTACTACCACTCTTACGCTAAAAGAAAACGCGAACATATACCACTTAGAGCATCTAAAAGATATGGCTAACAACGAAACTAATGATTGGTTGAAGGAACAGTATCATAATCGCTACTCACGACTAACAACAGGTATCTCCACCATTTATGTTGGAGGTGCTTCCGAAGTAGAGCAGGTAGAAAGGAAGGAGCGGGTAGATGACGCAGTAAATGCGTGCAAACTCGCTCTTGACTCCGGTGTAGTCATCGGCGGTGGCGCAGAACTTTTCCGCGCCACAGAATACCTACAGGACATTACTCCTGAGAATGAGGATAACATAATCAGCGACTTATTCTACAAAGGTCTTACTACTCCACTTGAAACTATCGTAGAAAATGCTGGTAAAAGTATTCAGTTTAAGTATGGAGATATTGGCGACTTAGATGAAGATGACTTCTTTAACACAGGGTATGTCTGTGGTAAGACAGGCGAATACCGATGCGCTCTTGAAGATGGCGTGCTTGACCCTATGCAGGTTGTCTTGAACAGTCTTGAAAGCGCGGTGTCTATCGCTGCGTTGGTTTTGATGACCGATGCCGCAATCATAGCACCTGAGCAATAGTTTATATGTGTAATAGAAAGAGGGAATAATATGAGTTGGGGAACGCAAGCACCTGAACAGAAGGCCAAGCCTAAGACCGTAGAACCTAAGATGCAATTTGATGAAGCATACTATAGGAACTTATTTGAGAACAACCGCACGAACACTATCACGCATAGATGTGCGCTCGTAGGACATGAGAACACCCTCAAGACAGGGCTTGCTCTTTCGTTCCTTGAGCCTGAAATTAGTGCTGGTAAGAAGGTGTTTGTTTTTGATATAGACAACTCCGCGAAGCCAACCATAGACCACATCTACCCTAACAATGAGAATGTTGTTGTTCTTCCACTACAAGATGAAACAGATGACTCCATCTTTGATGAGGATAACAATGTAGATTACAAAGCACTTCTTGATAAGACCGCATACTATGTGAATATCCTTGCTGAGAAGGTCAAGGCTGACCCCGACTCCGTTGGTGGTGTAATCTTTGATGGCGGCTCTACTTTCCTAAAGTGGTGCGAACACGCTATGCGTGCTTCACTACTTGCGCGGGGAGTCATTGAGGAAGAAAGCGATACTTTCAATCAGAAGGAATGGCGCGAGCGTAACAGGCTTTATCGTAATATCCTAACACGACTACACAGCCTCAATGTTCCCAAAGTGTATTTCATCTTCCACCTAAAGCCCGTATCACAGTATATGGATGACGGAACAGGTAAGAAGATTCTTATGACTGTCGGCCATAGGCCGGAGTGGGATAAGGGAACTATGAGAAAGTTCTCTCAACAGATATTCCTATCTCGACACATGAAAAAGGCTGACTTAGCCGCAGGTGTCGAAGGCGACAGAAACCTCAAGGATGACGAATGGGTTGTTCGTGGTAAGGTAGAGGAGATGAAGGGCGACCACATTGAAAAGGTTGGTTCAACCTATGATATTGCCCGCATTTCAAAGGGTAAGTTCGACTTCATCGGCCTTGAGTGGATGAAGGAGTAATACTCATGTCTATTGTTGTTGAAACTGAATCCCTCAAGTGGCTACTTTCGTTAATGCAACGGAAGCAGACTATTGACGGTAAAAGTATTACACAGGTTCATTCCCTGTCTTTGAAGACAGAAGGAAGCAGACTTGTTGGTTGCACGCGAGTAAAGGATGGCGTGACCTCCCTTATGCGACTCTCTATACCCTGTAGCGGCGAAGGGGAGTTCGTGCTTACAGATATTGAGGCTGCTCTTGGAGTTCTCAAGTATCACGGAGGCGCACTACGCCTCACACCAAGCGAAGATAAGGTTAAGTTCAAGTCAAGTGGTAAGCAGACAACGCTTGCCGCGAATAAGGAGGCGAGAGCATTTCCTCACACACCCGAAACTATAGCAATTTGGACTGAAAAGTCACATAGTCTTGCGGAAAAAATAGATGCAGATAATATGCAGTATAACACCAACGACGGACAATGTTTAGATGTGGTCGTGTGTCTTTCAGATATTAGCACCACCACTCTTTACGAAGCATTCCGGTGTGACTCTATGAATGGGCAAAAGTTCAACAAATACACTATGGAGTATACAGGTGGAGAACTAACCATCACAGTAGGTGATGAATTGAAGGGTAAAACTACTACTCAGATGAACAACATTGTTCATTCCTATGTGGATTTACCCGAACACGATGCACCGGACATAAAGGCGACCTACAATGGTGGTCTTGAATATATTTTCCATCATCTTAACAACGATGTTAATATCGGTGTGTGGGATTTTACCCATGTAGGTATGGGCTATCCTATGCTTATCACTCTTGGTGACGGTGACTTCATTTTCCAAGCATCAAACGAGGCATAACTATGGGTATGACTCTCTATAATTTGGGTTTGGTAAGACGGTTAAGTAGCCATGATGACCCATTAGGTAAGCACCTATTCCATATATGTGCAGATATGCCCGCCTTCGGGCCTTTTGTAATCACTTGGAAGGATGAGGAAGGAATAAACTATGTTGCATCAGTAAATGTGCGAATGGAATTAGATGAGGCTTACAATAATATATTGAACATTACTCAAGACCATTTGAAAGCGGAAAAGTTAATAAGCGAAAAGATGGGAACAGAAGATGAGAGCGAGGAATGGGTATGAGTGATTGGTGGATAGAACTACAGACTGATAGTGGGGAAACTCACATTGACCGACGAGAGATATGTGCCGTCACCTTAGAAAATGATAGCCTAACCTACTCCATACACATGAAATCGGGAACAATCTTTACCACACAGGATAAAATTAGTATATCGCGCATCCTCTATGTAGAAAGAAAATATCCGGTGATGAAGTGAGTGTAGAGTCGCCCTTTATGTCTTGCCTCAACTGTGGCGCAAAGTTCTCCTTTGTGTTTGTTGATAGCATATCAGAAGGCGACATATACGAGTGCGAGTTTTGTAATAACATAAAACTAAAGAGATATCCTCAAGAAGAAACAGAAGTGATGGAGTATGATAATTGAACGCTCAAGAGGTAGAGATGTTATCATACGAGGTCGTGATGCTTCCGGTGAAAGATATGAAAAAACTATCAAGGGCCATTGGCCCTATTGCTTCGTGAGAAGTGAGGATGCTCAGTATGTCGCTGAGGCGGTCAGAACTGAGGAAGGATTCACCGGACTATACGGTGAAGAACTCACTAAGATAATTTGCGCCACCGACTATGATGTAAAACAGGTAGGTAAGAGGGAGCAGACATGGGAAGGTAATCTTTCCTATCCTAACCAAGTTCTTGCCGACCACATCAATGAGGGTAACGAACCAATAGAGAACTACAAACACCGAACATGGTATCTCGATGCTGAATGGTCGCCAGCCACAGGAAAACTCCGGTGTATCGTGGTCTATGATAACTTCAAGGAAAAAGAATATGTGTGGTTTATCGAACATGGTTTAGGTAATATCTTAGGGGAAACACCGAAGGATGGTGTGCCTACACCATACAGTAAATATGGCGACTACGAATATGAAACCCCCGCTATGGCCTTTCCTAATGAACGGTCTATGCTAATCCACTTTCTAAGACACATGAAGGCGTGCGACCCCGATATCATCACAGGGTGGTTCGTGGTCGGTGCTGATATCAAGACAATAATGGAAAGATGTCGCGCCAATGGTTTGTCTGAACTATCTCTTTCACCAATGAGGAAAGTTAGATATGAGTTCAAGGATTGGGCACAGCCCATAGTTGGTCGCAACTGTATAGACTTGATGGTTGCAGTATCGAAGTTGTGGGAATTGAAGAATGGAAAATTACCCTCATACAAACTCGATGATGTAGCCTTTGAAATCTTAGGGGAAAAGAAAGTCGAACTTGAAGATGGGCACGACACATGGTTCAGCGATACTCCACTATACCTACACTACTGCCGACAAGATGTGCGGCTGCTGCCCAAGTTAGATGAAGCAGTCAATGCTCTCGACTACTACACATCGCTACAACACATCGTTCAATGCGATATTCGTTCAACTCCTTTCATCACTAAAATGTTCTCACAATTAGTCCTCACAGACCCTGACTTCGACAGGAGGCTACCCTCCAAACCACAGTTCGATAAGGTAGATTATGAGGGTGCTGAAATCTTAGAGGTAGAGCCAGCCGTGTATGAGAATGTCGGTATCTTAGATATTCGCGCCATGTATCACAGTAATGCCGGTAAATATAACATTTCATGGGAAACCCTTGATGAGAACGGGCATGACTGTGGTAATGGAACTAAGTTCTCCCAAGATAACAAGGGTCTTCTTGTAAGACAGATGGAAAAGATGACCGAACTACGAAATATATTCAAGGTGAAAATGTTTGTTAGTGATGGTGCGGAGAGAAGGAAGTGGGATGGTATGCAATTTGCCGCTAAGACGCTTGTTGCTTCAATGTATGGAGTGGCTGGTGATGCTAAGTATGGTCTGTATCACCCTGATATAGCCGCAGCCATCACCTACACTTCTCGACACACATTGGGTGAGTTAATGGTGGAAGCACAGCGCGTCGGCTTCAATGTAATTTACGGTCATACTGACTCAGTATTCTGTGAGATACCTACGCCCGAAGCGGGGTTGGAACTTCTACCCGAAATCAATGAGAGAATGTCGCCAATCGTAGTAGAGTTTGAGAAGTGGTGTCCTCGACTAATCATGGTGGCGAAGAACCGCTATACAGGAATGGTGACTTGGACTGATGGAGAGTATCAAGAGCCTCAAATGTATGTGAAGGGTATCGAGATGAAACAATCAAGAATGCCTCCGGTGATGAAAGAGGCCATGAACAACACCATTTCAGGCATACTAAATGGCGAATCAGAAATCGTTATCACAGCGCGAAATGAAGCCCTAATTGACTCAATAATGGGGGGTAAAATAGACCCACTAAAATTGTGTATGAAAGGGAAGATAGAACGCGACCTATCTAACTACAAAGTTCTCTCCGGTTCTTCTGCTGGCGCGGCTTGGGCCAACGAATATCTCGGTAAGGGTTATCGTAAAGGTTCTTTCTTCCTCGTTACGATTAACGATAAGGGAAAATATATTGCCTTTGACGACCCGAAGGAAATTGACGGTATAACTAACATAGGAAATAGAATACTCGTAGATAGATTCATCATCAAAAAACTAACACCCTACTATAGTTTGGCTGGTTGGAACACGCAGCCTCTTGAAAATGTGAAAAATGGTATTGGTGATGTGTTGTGGGTATAGATTATGTGGTTATGTATTCAGGGGGGGTCACTTCCTTTGAGGCCGCACGACGCGCCATAGAAAAACACGGTAAAGATAATGTTCGCCTGTGGTTTGCAGACACTCTTATTGAAGATGAGGACTTGTATAGATTCAACGATGATGTCGAAGAATATCTCGGTGTTGATATAGAGGTTATCAGCGAGGGCCTATCCGTATGGGATGTGTTTTTCAAAGAGAGATTTATTGGTAATACACGCGCAGACCCCTGTAGTAAGATTCTAAAGAGGGAGGCCCTACGCAAAAAACTCAAGAAGGAATACCCGAACCCCGATGATGTCGTGGTGATTCTCGGTATGGATGATATCGAGGATTGTAATAGGTGGAAGGCGGCGGAGAAGGCACAGGCCCCCTATTCTGTGTGGTTCCCGTTGATGGATGGAGAGTCAATGATGAAAACTGATATTATTCGGTGGCTTCAAGAAAATGATATTGAGCCTCCAAGACTATACAAGATGGGATTCAAACACAATAACTGTGGTGGCTTCTGTGTTAAGGCGGGGTTAGGGCAATTTGCTCACCTGTATAAGACAATGCCTGAAAGGTATGCTTACCATGAAAATAAGGAGGAGGAGTTTAGAGAGTTCATTGGAAAGGATGTGTCTATATTGAGAGATAGGCGGAATAATACCACAAAACCTCTAACGATGCGCCAATTGAGGGAGAGAATTGATGCTGGCGAGTCCTTTGCGTATGATAGTGATTGGTCTTGTATGTGTTTTGTAGTAATAGAAGATGAGTGGTTATAGAACAGTTTATATGTGTAGTGAGAGGTGAATGAATTATGAGCAAGAAAGCGAGTCAAGAAGACTTTGAGAACTTCGTAAAGGAAGTAGCCCATGTGATTTCAATAATGGGTGCAGATGTAATGAAAATGCAGACTATCATGTATAACCTGCTTGATGAGATGGGTAAGGTAGAGAAGCCTTCCTGTGTATCATGTAAGGAAACACTTTTGATACCTATTGTGCAGAATGTAGATAGGAGCGATGTATGCCCCAACTGTGGAGAAAATATCTACGGTGACGAACAGACCACATTTGAATCGTGGGATGAAGGCATAACAATAGGTGGCGAAGAAGAATGATGGTGAAAGTATGCGAGCAACACCCGAACAATCAACAACCTCGTCTTACATCCCTATAGACAACGGTATTCTACGCATCAGTAAGTCCTCTCTAATGGGCTACAAGATGTGCCCCCGACAGTTCTATTGGGGATATGTAGCAGATATACCGCGCCCTCCCGCTACTGAGGAGATGATACGCGGAACTCATATTCACACGGTCATGGAAGCAGGTTTGCTTGAAGGGCCGGACATGATGATGCCTACTGCTGTAGAGCAAGGGGTAGAGGAAGATGAGGGCGTAGATTCTCTCAATCTATTACTCCATCAGATAGCCGCAGATATTGGAGGCTTTGATGTAGTCGAGGCTGAGGTAAAGCATGAGGTCTTTGAGGTGTTTGACGGACACGAAATAGTGTGGGTCGGACTCATTGACGGAGTTCTTCGTCATCCTGAAACCGGAGGCTTGATTCTCGTTGAACTTAAGACGGGAAATATGAACATGGGTAAGTTGGGTAGAACAAGAAAGGAGTTGGTGTATTATGCACGACTTCTTCGTAAATTGGGGTATGATGAGGTGACTCACTTCCTCTATGTGACTCCCGACTACGAAGTGCCGGAGGACAAAGACGACAAACTTCTGTATGAAGGAAACAAAAGGGGTAAAACTATGTGGCTTGGGCCGGAGCGCGGATTCGCTCTTTTAGAGCCGTTCTTGGAACGCTCTTATAATGCCTTTGAGGAATCATTATACGACACTATTGAATCATTAACTTCCCATGTATGGACTATGAAATGGAATGATTATTTCTGTCCTATGTGGTGTGACTTTTCTTTGAATTGTGAAGCAGAATTAAGTGGTATAAGCGGGTGGAGTGTATGAGTAGAGCAGGGTCATCAAGAGTATTTATCGTATGTGCCGCTTGCGGTAAGGATGATGCTTGGGAAGGCTCGGAGAAGGTTTGGAGAGTTAATGGGCAAGAGGGTTCAGCCCCCGAAGAAGTGCTGATTTATGGTTGCGAATGCGGTAATCAACAGGCCGCGTGATACCATGTCTTTTCTCTTTCCCCGCGAGATAGGTCTGCGACGCACTCTTTGCGAAACCCGCGACGAGTTCGATAACTATATCTCAAAAGTAAATGGGAAGGCTTCATGTTATACTTCCCTTTATTCTTTTGAAAGACGCGATGAGATACGAACATGGAAAATGGATGTGGAGTCTGTAGTTATGGATAGAGCGTGGTGGGATTTCGATATGTTAGAGGGTGGAACCCTTGATGATGTTAAGAAGGATGTTACCGAACTACTAAAGAGAATAAACACAAATGAGCGTGTGGCTCTTGGGCGAGAAATAAGAATAGTCTTTACAGGTAGGGGATTTCATGTTCATCAGTTCTTTGATAAGCCTGTGAAGGGAACAGCCATAGCAAAGCACATAGACCGCTACCAAAGGCTACAGGCGCGAGGGCTAAGAACACTTGATGGTGTAGGCTTCCCTCAGAAACTCACACGCATTCCTGATACTTACAATCCAAAGAGAGGTAGGTGGGCTGTGAATATAGACCCCATGAGTTTTTATCTTAATCCTAACTATGAAATACCTATAGAACCATTACAGGAACTCAAGATTTACGACCCATATACAGGTCATAGTGCTATTGACGGCTTCAACATTAGGGCGTGGATAGCAAACAACCCCGCCCAAGAACAGGAGCATCAGGGAGAGTTCAATGGTGAGATTGGTTCTGCCGGACAGATACCTATTCCTCCCTGCTTACAGAAGGCAATACACCAAGACAACCCTAAACATACGGTAAGAATAGCATTGACTCAACACCTCGCAGAAAATCTGCGTTGGTTTGCTCACCCATCTACACTAACGCCCGAACAACGAACACAATGTATAGAAACAATAGTGGCGTTTATGTCGAAGTTGAATTGGAGAGATTACAACGAAAGCACTACACGATTCCATGTTAAGAGTATCATAGATTATGAACACGCCCCTACTAAGTGCGTAGTGGATGCTGGCCCATGTTGGGCGCATGACGGAGTAAAGCGGTGATATTATGATGCTAAAAGAACAAGAAATAAAGGACATGAAAGAACACGGAAAATGTGTGACTTGTAAAG
>Ga0208919_1000613_pt1 | contig 23223 bp, 24 predicted proteins | sample 4_EtaG_FD_184076 | JGI IMG/M metagenome (GOLD analysis project Ga0208919, IMG submission 184076) | Marine viral communities from the Subarctic Pacific Ocean - 4_ETSP_OMZ_AT15127 metaG (SPAdes) (version 3) | ecosystem: Environmental > Aquatic > Marine > Oceanic | place: Pacific Ocean | collected...
ACTCGATGTTTGGTCATTCCGCTGGAACTTTGATTACCAGCGGAGCGTCAAATGTCGGCTTTGGCAATAATGTATTAACTGCCGTAACAACCTCCTCCAACAATACAGCGATGGGATTTAATGCAGGAGCAGCAACTACATCAGGTTCTCAAAACGTATTTATTGGGACACAGGCTGGTGCTGCAAATACGACGGCGGCTAATAATACTTTCGTGGGGTATCTAGCCGGAGACGCAACAACTACGGGGGGTCAAAATACGGGGATTGGACAAACCTCTTTAGGCTCAAATACGACAGCAAGTTACAATACTGCGGTAGGCAATCAAGCTGGTATGACAGTAACAACGGGGGCTGGAAATACGTACATAGGAAATGCCGCAGGAGCCTACTGTACTACAGGAGCTAGCAATGTCTTTATAGGCCATCTAGCGGGTGATGCTGTTACAACTGGTCATACATCAGTTATTATCGGGCAGTCTGCTGGTACAGGAATGACAACTGCTTCTGAAAACGTGTTGATTGGTAATAATGTTGCGGCACTTCTTACAACAGGTGGACAAGATATAATCATAGGCGATAATGCTGCGGCTGGTGGGGTTGTTACTGGCAATGCTAACACTATCATGGGCGATAATGCTGGTTACTATTTAACATCTGGTGCAGGAAATGTTTTTCTTGGTGCAACTGCTGGTCACGCAATAACTACAGGAAGTAATAATACTTTTATTGGTTATCTTGCTGGCGATGCAAATACAACGGCTGCTGGAAACGTAGCAGTGGGTCATGCAGCATTAGGAGCTAATACAACAGGAAGTACAAATACTGCGATTGGACTTGCTTCTGGTGATGCTATTACAACAGGTAATTCGAATACTTGTATAGGATATGAATCAGCAACTGCTCTTACTACAGGAACACAGAATTGGGCAGGAGGTGTTCAAGCTCTATATTCAGCAACGACACATCACGGTAATACCGCAACAGGCAATCAGTGTCTCCGCACAGGAACCACTTTCCAATATAATACTGGAGCAGGGTATGAGTGTTTGTATTATGCAACGGGCAATAATAATACAGGGATGGGTTGGAGAGCAGGAAAAAATGTTTCATCAGGAGCTAACAATTTAATTCTTGGTGCTGAAGCTGGAATTACAGGAAGTCCCGGTGGTAATATTACAACGGCAAGTCATCAAGTGTGTATTGGTGATGAACAAATTACCCATGCTCATGTTCAAGTTGATTGGACGATAGCTTCTGATAAGCGTGACAAAACAGATGTAACCCCGTTAGGTATGGGTCTTGATTTTGTTAATAAATTAGAGCCTGTGACTTATCGGTGGGACAAGCGGTCAAAGTATTCTGAAGATCAAAGTGTAGCACCTGACGGCACACATAAAGAAAAACAACTTGATGTAGGCTTTTTGGCGCAAGATGTTATGGCCCTTGAAGAAGAGTATGGATTTAAACTTGAAGATAAAACAAATCTTACATCTCATCAAAGTGATGATGAAAAAATGTATGGGTTGAAGTATTCTAAGTTTGTACCATCTCTTGTAAAAGCAGTACAAGAACTATCAACACAAGTTGACGAATTAAAAGACGAAATTAAAACTTTGAAAGGAAAGTAAAATGAGTGAAGAACTAACTGCAGAAGAAATTAATGAACACTTCTCTGCAATGGATGATAGTGTTAATTTAATAAATGATACTATTACCGATGACGCTGTTGCATTAGAAATGTTTGGCAGTGCAGAAGGTGTTAAAGAGATGATGAAACGTAATACTGATCATCTTGAACTCCAATTAGATAAAGATTGGGCAACAGAAGATAGTCGTGATAAGTCTTCATATACTGATGCTATCACTGCTGGCGTAAACTATATTAACGGATAGGAAAAATGGAAACTGAAAACAACGTAGTAACAATTAACGGTCAAGAATATATTGAAGATAATCTTAATGAAGGTCAAAGGTATCTTATAAATCAGGTACGTGATCTACAACTAAAGGCAAATAGTTTAAGGTTTCAACTAGATCAAGTAGTTGTTGCTCAAGATAAGTTTACAGAAGAACTAATTAAAACAGTAGAGGTTGAGGAAGAAGAAGTTCCTCAACAGCTAGAACTTAATTTAAACTAAATGTTTTATTACGTATCAGTCATAGCCTTTCTTACACTTGCTCCCATGAATATACCTGTGGAAGAGAAAGCTGTAATAGGTCCGTTTCCAGAAAAATATCAGTGTGAAGTTTATAAAGCACAGGTAGCGGATATGGTTGATAGTGTATATAATGCAGAGATAAAAACAGCGAAATGTATAACACAAGTGCAGAGCTAGGAGATAACTAAATGGCAAGTTCATATACTACAAATTTAAGACTAACCAAACAAGGTGATGGCGAAAACCCTAATAGTTGGGGCCAAATCCTTAATGATGGTGTCATTAGTCTTGCCGATACTGCTATTGCAGGATATACTCAAGTATCTGTAGGCTCGACAACAAGTGTTGCTTTAACGCAAAACCAAGGGTCGTCAGATCAATCTCGTTCTGCTTTTCTTGAATTTACAGGATCATTAGGTACAACACATACTTCTATATTTGTTCTTATACCTAATAACTCTAAAGGTTATGTTGTTCGTAACTCTGTATCTTATGCTACAAATGCTAATGCATTAATTATAAGAGTTGCTGGTAATACAGGTGTTACAATACCAAGTGGTACTAATAAACATATTATTACTGATGGAACTTCTATCTATGAGATAAGCCAAGATAGTTTTACTAACCTTACTGTAGAAGGTAATGTTACAGTAGAAGGAAATATGGTTGTTTCTGGAGCCGCTACTTTTCATTCTACAGTAACTGTATCAGGTAATGAAATTATAAAAGGAAATACTTCAATAGGTGGTAATGCTGTAATAAATGGAACTTTTATAAATGCTGGTGCTGCTAGATTTGATTCTACAGTAACTGTATCAGGAGCCGCTACATTTAAATCTGCAGTCTCTGTAAGTGGTAATGTTAATATAGCTGGTAATACTTCTATAGGTGGTACAGCAACTGTAGGTGGAGCTTTTGTAGCAGCAGGAGCCGCACAATTACAAAGCACTGTTACGGCAGTTGGTGCAGCTACTTTTAAATCAGATGTTTCTGTAAGTGGTAATACTAGAATAGGAGGCACTGTAACAATAGCAGGGGCTGTTAGTCTTGCTTCTACTCTTAGTGTTGCAGGAGCTACTAATTTTGCTTCTACTGTTACAGTAGTAGGTGCAGGTACATTTAAGTCTGCAGTCTCTGTGAGTGGTAATGTTAATATAGCTGGTAATACTTCTATAGGCGGCACAGTTACAATATCAGGTGCTAATCTTGCTGCACCTAATGCTAAAGTATGTGCCTCTGCTTACTATGGTGATGGCTCTAATCTTACAGGTGCAATGCCTACAGGAGCTATATTACCTTATGGGTCTAGTGTTGCTCCATCAGGATATGTATTATGTAATGGTACAGCATATAATAGAACCACATACGCTGACTTATTTGGTGTTATTGGAGTAAAGTATGGCATTGGTAATGGTTCTACTACCTTTAATGTTCCAGACACTAGAGGTCGTTTTCTTGCTGGTTGGGATGCTGGTACAAGTGTATTAACAAGTGTGACAGTAAGTATGATTACAGGTGCTAGTATAGGTAATACTGGTGGTACACAAGCAGTTGCTTTAGCTATTGCACAAATACCTTCTCACCAACATTTAGCATGGATAAGTGGTTCAGGAGATGATGAAGGAGTACAAGCTAATAGTTCTGGTCTGGGCCTTGAATCAAATTTTGCAGCTAATTCAACTGTTAGTACTGGATCTACAGGGGGTAGTGGTTCTCATAGTAATATTCCTCCTTCATTAATTATTAACTATATTATTAAAACTTAGTATTGGTATAAAAACTAATGACTGCACGTCTTGCAAAATTTGATTTTAAACAGGGCTTTCACCGTGAGTCTACTCAATATGAGGAAGACGGTAAATGGTATGATGGTAATCGTGTTCGATTTCGAGCAGGAAAACCTGAGAACATACGAGGATATGAAACAAGAGTAAGCTCAACCTTTGATGGTAGTGCTAGAGATTTATTAACATATAGAAGTAATAATAGTAAAAAGAGAATGGTGTTTGGCACACCAGATAAACTTTATGAAAGTAGTGGTGATACATTAACAGATATTACACCTATTACAACTAAAGCTACATTAACAAAATGTTTTGGTACATCAAGCGGAACTACAAGAGTATCTTGCTCAGATAATGGGCATGGTCAAGCAGTAGGAAACTATGTTACCTTTACTTCTACTTCTGCAATAGGAAGTAGTAATGTAAGTTTAAGTGGGAATGTTTATCAAATTGTTTCTGTAATAAGTGCTAACTCATTTAGTATAAATGTTTCAGCAGCAGCAGATAGTACAGAATCTGCACAGGGAGACGCAACATTTAATTATTTAATACCCACGGGTAATTCAGTAGCTGTTGCTGGTACAGGTTTTGGAGCCGCTTCTTATAATGCAGCAAGTCCTACTTCAGTTGGTATCAGTAAAATAACTACAACAGAGAGTAATACTTTAGTAACAATATCATGTGCAGCAGCGCATGGAGGGGCAGCCGATGATTCTATATTTTTTATGCCAGCTAATAATTCCGTAACTCCTGTAACAGTAGGTGGTAATTTAATTTTAACAAAGCCATCACTAAATGGCGTTGCAATTGGAGGGCCAGACTTTACTATTGTATCTGTTAATGGTACACAAATTATTTTTAATGTAGAAACAGCAGCATCTTCAGGTGGTGATGTAACATCTAATATTAATATGACTGCTCGTATTTATCCACAAGAAGATGGAGGAGCAGCCTCTACATTAAGATCATGGAATGAACCAGCAAGTGCAGATGCTACTGATATTGTTTTTAATATTACACAATGGAGTCTGGACAATTGGGGAACTGATGTTATAGCTAATAGGAGTGGAAGTAATATCTTTTATTTTGAAAGTGATGCTTCTACAACACCAATAAGAGCAACATCAATAACAACATCCCCAGTTAGTGTCAACTCTATTGTCGTATCTCCTAATGATAGACACCTAATAGCATTAGGAGCTAACCAATATGAAGCATCTGCTACAGTAAGTGGCGCATTTAATGCTATGTTAGTTCGTTGGTCTGATCAAGATAATAGAACAGATTGGGTTCCAGCAGCTACAAATACAGCAGGTGAAGTTGTATTAACAGACGGCACAGAAATTGTTGGTGGGGTTAGAGCAAAGAATGCTATTAACATTTGGACTGATAATGCCTTGTGGACAATGAATTATGTTGGACCTCCTTTTACATTTCGATTCCAACAGCAGGGTACAAACTGTGGTATGATTGCCCAACACGCAGCAGTAGATTATAATGGTACTACTTATTGGATGGGATACGATAACTTTTATTTATTTGATGGTGCTGTAAGAACTTTAGACTGCACTGTTAGACGGTATATATTCGATAGATTAAATATAAAATATAAAGATAAAGTATTTGCAGGTATTAATTCAGAGTTTCAAGAAATTATCTGGTTATATGCTTCTTCTGGTAATAATGTTTCAGAGTGTGATAGTTATGTTATCTACTCTCCTGAGAATGGTTATTGGGTTTATGGTGAGATGATCTTTACAACCTTTGCTGATAGGGAAGTTTTTGGTAATACAATTACTACGGGTGTAACAGCATCAGGAAATAATGTTTATAACAATGAACCTCAAGGAGTATTTACAGCTAATAATGAAGTCTTAACATCTTATATTGAGTCAGCAGACTTTGATGTACAAGATGGTAATGATATTATGTACATGAATAAATTAATACCTGACTTTGATTTAAGCACAGGTAAGATCAGAGTTAAATTAATAACTAAGAAATATCCTGAAAGTAATGATACTATTACAAAAGAATTTGATGTAACAGATCAAACTGAGAAAGTTAATTTTAGGGCGAGGGGAAGGCAAGCTAAAATTAGGGTATCTTGTTCATCACAGAACTCAAGTTGGAAATGGGGATCAATACGACTTGGAGTTCAAGGTGATGGTGGCAGATAATGTCAAGATACCCAACCTTTCCATTTTATGTCAACGACATGAAGGTGGAAGAAGTCCGTGAACTGTATCAAACAATACAATCGTGGGCAGCAGTATTAACGAATGAACTTGATTCAAGGGATATAGATGTTGAAACAACTCCTTCAACAAATATATATGCAGTAACAACAGTAACTAATATAGGAAGGCCAATGAAAGGTGATGTAGCTTACTCAACAAGCTCTGGTAAATTTAAAGGATATGTGAGTCTAGGTGCAGAAACTTCATGGCAGGATTTAAACTAATGAGAACAATAAAAGAACATTTTGATTTAATTAATAATAGCACATTTATTCAGAATGTCAATAGAGGAAATGCTATTGATCATAATAGATACTTATTGAGTCAGAAGCAAGATCATTTTAAAAAGATAAAATCTGATACTGGAGAGTTTTTTAAAGAACAGACTGCACCACAGTCTAATTATGCGAGGTTGAAGTAATGATTGAAGAAAATCCAAAAAAAGTAACTCAAGCAGAACAATTATTACAATTAAGAGAAGATTTAAAAACTCCTACTTTAACGGATAATCTTAAATATATGGAAGATGAGGGAGCACCTATAGGTACTCTAGGTACTAATGTAGGAGATGTAATGGTTTCTGATCAAGGTCAGGGTATGGCTTCTTCACCTGATCCAAGAGAAGCTTTAAAAGTTGTACCAAAAGATGTTGATCCTTCTCCTGCAGTTTTACAACAAATGTTAGCAGAACAGGAGATGAATCAAAAACAAGAACAACTTACGCCTAATCAAGATGTTCATGATATGTTGTTTACTGCTACTAATGCAGGAGATTCTATTGCTGCTATGGCTACAGAAATGTTACTGAAAAATGCTAATTTAGATATAATGGGCATGATACAAAAAGAAGAAGGTGGAAGATTAGAAAGAGAATCGGGGGGAGGATTAATGCAGTTAGCAGCGGGTGGAGAGTTTTCTGGTAGAGTTCCCGGTGATGGTCATGGAATGGAAGATAATGTTTTTATGCCTATTAAAGAAGGACCAGAACAAGTAGCAACATTAGCTGTAAGTCCTACAGAATATGTAGTTGATAGTCATACTATGGCAGCTTTAGGTAATGGTAATCCAGACAAAGGGGCTGACGTAATGGATGAAGTAGTAAAAAGAGTAAGGCAACAGGCGTTTGGTACACGTCAACAACCTAATGAAATAAATGGACTAGCAGCACTTAGTCCAATGATAGAGAGGGTATAAAATGGGATTTTTATCAAACTTATTTGGCGGTGGGCCAAAGACAACTGTTGTTCAGAGTAAGATACCTGAAGAGCTTGCTCCTTATGTAACAGAAGTAAATAGAGAACAACAAGAACTCTATAGGAGAAGGCTCGCAGAAGATCCTTCTACATACCAGTATCAAGGGCAAACTATTGCTGATCTTACACAAGATCAACTAGATGCTAGGGGTGGTATTCGTGGTCTTGTAGGTTCTACTGCAGATGACTATGCTCTTGCTCGTCAAGGAATTACAGGAGGTGATGAAAGGTTTAAAACTGATATTTCTCCTGAACGTCTTGAAGCATTACAACGAGGAGACTATGATAGAATTGATCCTACAGTTGCAGCCCGTGGTGTAGACTTTACAGGCGCACCTACAGGATTTACATCTGAAAGATTTCAAGAAAAAGATATTAGTGAATATATGAATCCCTACCAACGTGCTGTCACTGATATACAGAAAAGAAAAGCTCAAGAAGATTTTGCTAAACTAATGCCAGAATTTGAAAAACAAGCTGTGAGCATGGGTGGTATGTCTGGTTTTGGTTCAAGGGCTGGTGTTCAAGCTGGTTTACTTGGAGCAAAACAAATGGAACGTCTTGGTGATTTAGAAAAAACAGGACTGTTAGAAGCTTATCAAGATGCACAAGCACGTAAAGCTGAAGACTTTGATAGATTTAGAGATCAAAGAGCTTTTGAAGAACGTGAAAGATCTTTCTTAGAAGGAGAAAGAGATTATCTAACTAATTTGGATATTGGTAATATAGATAGGCGAAGAGGAGAAAGAGCTTTTGATGTTGGTTTTGATAGAAATCAACAAGCTTTTCTAAAAGGTGAAAGAGATTTTGAAAGAGGTGAGAGAACTTTTGAAGCACAACAATTTGCTGATCGTAAGAAAAGAGAAAGACAACAAGCTCAAGATCTACAGTCTTTGGCTAAAAGTCGTTATGGTCAAGAAATGAGAGAGTATGGTGCCTTAGAAACATTAGGTGCTGATGCAGAAAAGAGAGCGCAAAAAGGTCTTGATCGTTCTTATGCTGATTGGCTTGAAAGAAGGGAACGTCCTGAAACATTACTAGGTAGATACACAAGTGCTATCTATGGTAACCCTATGTTAGCTAGACCTTCTCAAGTAACGACTAAACCGGGAATACCTTTTGGTCAACAGTTAATGGGCCTTGGTACAGCTATAGCAGGTGCTGGTGGTTTTAATCCTTTCTTTGGAGCTAAAGCCCCGGCTGCTACAGGAGGTGGTATTGCTTCTCTTATGCCTACAGTTTATAGAGATAATGGTGGTATGATTACTGTAGGTGATGTAGCAAGTGGTTTTAATCCTAATGTTTATGACTCTGACGATCCTGTTTTTACAGCAGGTAGATCTCCTTTTTCTCAAACAACTCATAGAATAAAAAATTTAGATCGTGTAATTAGAAAAGAAAAAGATCGTTTAAATGCGTTACAAGAAAATTTAGCTGCAGGAGATACAAGTGCAGATGCTCAAGCTAAAAAAATAATGACTAATTTACAACAAAATTTATTACCAAAAAGATCAGAATTGGTGGGGAATGTTAGCGCAAAAAAGTTTCAAGAAAGCGCAAAAAAGTTTCCTAAAGAAATAAAAACTAAGGATAAGGATATTGCCGCTGCATATGATCAGGCAAGGCGTCGCCGCACTGGAGGTGATCAATCTGAGCCTGAAGTCTCTAATCAATCATATAAGAATGATTTTGCAAAGTTATTAGTTAAGCAAGGAAAATTTACACCCGATCCTATTAAACAAGATATCTATAAAGATATTTTAGTAAATTGGAAAGATTACCTTGCGGCTCAAAAAAATAATTTAAAAAATAAAACTCCTGAAGCAATTAAAGAACAAGATACAATATTAAAAAATCAATTTAAACTTTTACAGACTAATTATTTAGAAAGAATAAAAAACATAGATGATAATGTGCTTAAAGATTTACGAAAATCAATGCCTCCTAAATCAAATTCTGAAGAAAATCTACGACAACTAATAGTTATGATGGGATTAAAAGGTGCTACACATGAAGATGGCCTTATAGCAGGAGCTACTGAAGCATACCTATTATGGAAAAAACAAAACGATGTAAATGAAAAAGAAGCTAGATTAATGGATAGAGAAATTGCAAAATTTAAAGCCACTATGCAAAAAACATTAGTTGGAAAACAATATGATTATTCTAAATTTCTCTTACAATTAGATGAAAAAACTAGAGATGCAATAAGAAAACTTCCTAATGATAAAGCTGCTATACTTATGCAGCAAATTACAATGGGAGAAAAAATGGCTAAAATTATGGATACCATATCAAGTTTTACAGGAACTAAACCAAAACAAATAGATTCAGGACAAACTGTTGAAAAAATTAGAGATAGGCTTTTTCTATCTAAACCTTTAAGAAAAATTATAACAGGTAAAGGTATGCTATCTAAAGCGGCAAGATTGGAAGATGAAGCTGGAAATCAAATAGCTGCAGCAATATCGGCTCTTGCATATAAACAATTAATGGCAAATCCAAAAATTAAAAAAGCTGGAAGAGGTAATGTAACATATTTAGAAAATAAAATTATAAGTAATATAATAACTTATTCTAATAATAACTCTCTTGAAAACACTAAACAATTTCTTAAAGATTTATTAAAACATAATGACTACAGTATTCCAAAAAGGTTAAGTTAGGTAATATAAATAATGGCTATTAATATCTATACTAAAACTTTTCAAGATACTCTCCAAAGTTTTAATGAGCTTTTGGAAAATAAAGAAGAGTTTCGTGATAATACTGCACTTCAACAAAAGTTTGTTGAACAACGAGGTATGGATTGGGACGACTTTAGAGAAGGTTATGTTGAATGGGATGTAGCAGATCGAAAAGGTGTAACTGATTTTCGTGGAGCGCAGGTTCAACTTGATGACGATCCTGAAACAAATTGGTTTGAAGAAACTGCTGGAACATTGCTAAGAGTTGGTGGTCGAACAGCAGAAGAATTTTCTAATTATTTATCTTTACTTCCCGGTGTATCTGGAAAAACATCTTTAGCAGCTTCTCTTCCTAAAGAGTGGCAAGAATACTTTGATCCTTATCATGGAGATGGTATACAAGGAACTGCTGAAAATGTTGGAGCGCAGATAGCTACATTTATATCTCCCGGTGGTCCTATTAGTCTTGCTTTAAAAGGTATGTCTAAATTAAGTAAGGCAAAGAATTTAGGAAAACATACTGATACAATTAAAAAAATAGCTGGCAGTAAGAAAGGTAAACTAGGAGCTATCGGTGTTACCGCTGCTGCTCATGAAAGTGTTATTAATAATACAGATATAGATGCATTAGAAGAGATTGTTAAATCTCCTGAAGGATTAAAAATTTTAGAAGAATTAGAAACTAATCCAGATGACAGGCAGCTTACTAATCTTCTTAAAAATTTCGCTATAAATTTAGGAATTGAAGGAGCTTTTCTTGGTGGTGGTGCAGGAATAGTTAAAACATATAAAGCTTTTAAAAATACAAAGACAGGTAATCGTGTACACAGATTATTACAAAGAAACTTTACAACTCGTATGGGAACAGATGATAAGTTTTTCGATAAATATGTTGAAAGAAATCGTAGCGCACAAAAGGCACAAGTTGAAGCAACAGGAGTAGCAAGAGCTTTAGAAAAATCAGTACAAAAAAATGATAAGCAAGCTTATGAGCAATACTTAAAAGTTAATCCAACTAAATATATAGATAATCTTGATATGAATATAAACATTAATGAAGATGTTGTTACGGCAGCATTAAGAGGAGATGCTCAAGCTTTTGATGTTTTGTCTAAAGAAACTAGAGATTTAGTTACAGAAATGAGAACTAATATAGATGATATTTCTCAATATCTAGGAGATAATGTTTTTAAAGGAAAACTTACAGGAGGAATAAAAAAGAATTTAGGATTTTATTTAAATAGATCTTATAGAATATTTGATGATGGTTTATATAGAAACAAGATTAAAAAAGCTGCTGAAAAGTATTTAAAAAATCAAAATTATAATACAAGAACTTCAGAAGGTGATCAATTAAAAACAGTTGTTGATGATGCATGGCATTATTTAAAAGCTGAGAACCCCACACTAAACGATAAAGAAATAGGAGAAATGTTAAGTGAGTTTTTAGGAAGGGCTGGAGATGGAGAGGCAGATGCTTTTTTTGCTTTTGCTACTAAAGGAGATCCAATCTTAGGTTCATCTAAAGCAACTAAAAAAATTAATAATATTCCAAAAGAATTAAGAGCTTTGTATGGAGAGGTTAAAAATCCTTATCAATCTTATGTTAATACAATGAGTAAAATTTCTGTATTAAAAGCTGAACGTGAGTTTATGTCTACGATAGCACATAATTTAGAAAAAGATTTATTAACTAAAACATTTGCAACAGACGCTGCAGCATCTAAAGTAAAAAGAGAAGGTTGGCAAAGCATTCAAGAGATTGCAGATGAAAGAGCTAAAGTAGTTTTTGGTGGTGCTAAAAATGTTAAAGCATTAGAAGGTCTTTCAGATTCAGCAAAGAAAATATATGTATCCCCTGAATATGTAAATGTTTTAAAAGAAATTACAGAAAAAGACTCAAGTACTTTTCTTAAATATTGGGGAGCTATGAAAGGTATTACCCAAGCATCGCAAACTGTTTACAATCCAGCTACACACGGAAGAAACGTAGTTGGTAACATGGTATTTATGGGAGCAAATGGAATGCTTCCTTTTGGTAAAGGGGGTTGGTCTGCTTTAAAACAAACCAGCGCAAGAATTGCAGATTATAATGATAAAGATTTAAATAAAGTTATAGGAGAAATGGTTGGTCTTGGTTTAGCAGACAGTAGTGTAACGCTTGGTCTTGTTAGAGATAGTTTTAAAAGATTAGCAGATGAAAATAAATTTATTAATTCTCTTAAAGGTCAGGGTGCTGGTAAGGCTGCTGTAAGGGCTGCTATAGCTCCTGCTAAGTATGTTGCTAAATTATATGAAGGTGAAGATTTTATATTTAAAGTAATGCATTATGAAAAAACTTTAAATATGTTAAAGCAAGCCCTGCCTGATATGGCAGAAGATGAAGTAAAAAGATTAGCAGCCAGAAGAACAAGAGATTTAATGCCTAACTATAACCTTGTTCCAAGATTTTTTAAAAAGTTACGATACAGTCCAATTGGTGACTTTGCTGCTTTTCCTGCTGAGTCAACACGGGTAGCTAAAAACCTTATTAAATATACATTAGATGATTTAACTAGTGGTGTACCTGTTTTAGAAAGGGCAGCAAGAAGAAGATTAGGCACGATGACAGGTGTGGGTATTATTCCTGAAGCAGTGGAAGATATGTCTGCTAAAGTGTTTGGTTATAGTCAAGAAGAACAAGATGCAATTAAAAAAGTTGATGCTCCATTTTACACAGGTAGTAATAAAGTTTTTACCAATCAATTAAGAAAAAATAGTAAAGGAGAAATAATAGCAGATGTTGTTAGATTTGGACCTTTCGATCCTTTTGATCAAGTCAGAGTAGCTTCTAAATTTATACATCAATCACTTCTTTCGGGAATGGATTGGGCAGGGTTAAAAGATTCTGAAAAAAATCTTATGGTAAATAAAGCTGCAGTAGCAATGTTAGATAAAACACTTAGTCCTTTTTTAGGAAGTTCAATGTTAACAGATGCTCTTTTAGCAACAGTAACGGATCAAAAGAAAGAAAGATTTCCAGAAAATACTTCAACAGGACAGTTTTTAAAGCAGTTAAGAAGTACATTATCTTCAGAGTATAATGTAGATTTACCTGAAAATGTCGTTAGAGGTGGCGCACAAATAGCAGAAGTTTTTGAACCGGGCTTTTTAAAATGGATAGCAAGAAGAAAAGAATATGAAAGATCTTTAGAGGCTGAAATAAAAAGAGAAAAAGCAGAGGGTATAGAGCGTACAGGAAAAGCTTTTAATAAATATCATTCAGAAATGGGTGCTGTTGATATAAAAGATTTTGCAGGATTAGGAATAAAGCCACTGAACTTAACTACAGGTGTTTACTTTAATGTTGCTAAACCTATAATGAATGTAGAAGAAAAAAATAGAACATATCTTGGAAAATGGAGAGATCAAACTTTATCTTCTGAAGAAGGGCAGAGATTGCTTAATGATTATGACAGCGAACAGAGGAATAGAAAAAAAGATTTTTTAGAAGTAAGAGAAATGATTAAAATTTATAGAAGTTTGGGCTTTGAAGATCAAGATATAGAAAATGCTCTTTCTCAAAAAGGAACAAGAAAGATTCCTAAAAAAATGTTAAAAAAATTAATTGATATTGAAAATAATTATTATTCTTCTACAGAAATTCCTGATGAAATACTTATTGAAATATATAATAACATGGGTGGAGATAGTAAATTTTCTGATGCACTAGAAGAAAAATATCGAAGATATTTAGGAACTAAAATTGATGACAAAGAAAAACAAAACTAGGAGATAAGAATGATTGACAACCCTGCAATGATATGGAATGCTATACTAAGTCTTGCCTGTGGCTCTTTTATGTGGTGGATGCGGGGCATCAATGTAAAGATAGAAGAGAATAGAAAGCTGGTAAGCAGGACCAGAGAAGAAATGGCTAAAGAATATGCACTTAAAGATGAAGTGGATAAAGACTTAGAAAAAATAATGGATAGATTTGATCGTCTAGAAACTAAAATTGATAACTTTATGGAGAGAATGAACCGTGGCTAATTGGGAATTTTTTACTGAAAAAGAATTAAGCTGTAAGGGTACAGGTGAATGTGACATGAATGAACAATTTATGTCAAAATTAATAAAGTTAAGAAAGAAGTTTAATGAGCCTATGATTATTACTTCAGGTTACAGACATCCTGCACATAATATGGTAATAGGAGGCGCACCAAACTCAGCACATACTAAAGGTAGGGCTGTAGATGTATCTATTATGGGTAGCGAAGCATTAAGATTAGTACGTCTAGCATTAGATACAGGTATGACAGGTATAGGGGTAGCACAAAGAGGACCAGCTATGAAAAGGTTTATACATATTGATGACCTAGAAGATAGCGATAAAAATCCTAGACCGTGGATATGGAGTTATAAGTAATGTTAGTAGAATTTTTAATATGTGCAGCAGGACTTGCGGCTGTTTGTTACTTTGGTTATTATCTAACAAAGGATGAATAATGGATAGTAAATTTTTAATAACTTTAGGCGTTGGTCTGTTTGTACAGGCCGCTGGTGTTATCTGGTGGCTGGCTGGACTACAAGCCTCTGTACAACACAATGACTTTCAAATACAAATGATTGCTAAAGATGTAAGCAAGAACTCAAAGTTTGTTGAACTGTGGCCTGCAGGACGATGGGGATCAGGGTCTTTACCTAGTGATGTAAGGCAAGACTTGAAGATTGGTTCACTGGAAACACAGGTACAGAAACTTAATGATAAGATATTTAATGGTGGTAGTAGAAAATGAATAAACTATCTATCAAAGGTAAAACAGTAGGACGTAAAACAAATAAAAGAACGAGAGCAGGTAGACCCGTCTATACAGCTACCTCTGATATTGTTACAAGACGTAAGAACTTACCTTTACTTGATGAAGCAGTTTCTCCAGTAAATGTATCTGAAATATCAAGAACAATGGAAATAGATGGTAAGTGGATCAACATTCCTAGTATACATAACGGGGAATTATTTAATCAACAGCAATTAAAACAGCTTTTAAAAAATAAAGAAATAAAACCAACAAGCATACATAAATCTAAAGAGGCTGCAATTACGGCTGCAAAAAACCGTAGTTCTAATTTAATGAAAAGGAAAAAGGGTGGTCGTATGGGTGTTGGGAAAGCACTAAAAGGTTATGGGTGTGTGAGAAAAAAATGACAACCTTTGCTAAGATAGAAGATGCTTTGGCTGATAAGGTAGCCCCTTCTATTGCTATGCATGGTGGACATATACAGCTACTATCTTATGATGAAGACACTAAGAACGTACATGTTAAGCTAACAGGATCATGTGCAGGATGTGCTGCTAGTACCTTTACCCTTAAATTAGGGGTGGAAGATATGCTAATAAATGAGTTTCCTGATGATGTTTTTAGTGTATCTCATGAAGAAGGGGAAGTTACCTCTCCATATTACTCTTAGATACCCTTTTAAAAGCTCATAGAGGCCCATACAGTAGCCTAATTTACAGCATATATAGTATGGATAGGGGTAAAATAAGATGCCTCTCTGTGAGCCTTCTACCCCACCTGCTGTCGATTTATATATTTAATGGTATCTAGTACTTCAGGCACCTTCCAAGGGGTAAAGAAGACAGTACTTAGACTGTAATCTGTAGCTCCTGCATTATAATAATCCTCTACATCTTCTGCTTTATAGATACCTCCTCCAGCTATGATAGATGCTGAAGCATTTCTTAACTTGAAGAATGAAGCAACACTCTCTACAAAGGGAAGGTTCTGTTCTTTTAATCTCTTACCGCTAACACCATACCCATCTCCATTGTGATCTATCATGGGTAGTGTATTGCTTAAATGAAATTTAGTTATACCTAAACCATACATCCTTGCAATACTATCTAGTGAAACTGTTGGTGGAACTTTAACAATGACATTCTCAAACTTATCTACAAAGTGTAGGATGTGATAGTCTTTAAGCTCTGACATACCAGATACGTTAGGGCATCCAATATTTAGTTCTAAGGATACCTTGCTAGGTATTTTAAAATGCAGTGCTGACCAAGGAGGATAGTGAAGCTTAGATGTAGGCTCAAGAGCCGCAATGCTGTATATACTATTCTTATCATACTTCTTTATATTGCAGATGCCTTTGTTGCGTAGGCCAATAGAGTTTCTCCAACCACCCTTTATTGGTCGAAGAGTTTTTATAATTTGTTTTATCAGGCCCCTTCTCTTTAAATAGGTATAGCTACCCTTTACACTGGTGCATCCTTTCAAAGAAATATAGTTACCAAAGGGAGGGCTAATCAGTATCATCTTCTTCTTCTTTATAGAAGTCACATTTTGTAATTAGGCTATAGACTTTATCTTCTCCTATAACATTTAAACACCCGACAATAGCTGTCTCTAACGTCTCTTCATCTAGGGAAGTCATTATATCAGAGTTAGCACCTCGTACTCTTGATAAAAGTTCTAAAGCTTTGATTGCACTGTTAGTATGCCCGTTAGATTTAGCAAAAGCATACTGACTTTCTAACTCATCTATCACATCAACAGACGTTTCTAACTCATTCTCTAACTCACGTACTCTTTCAACAATTTCATCTAACTGTAATAATCTATAGCCTTGATTGTTGGCAGAACGTGCTGCATATCCTGCGGCCTTGGCAGCTTCAGTCGCATTCCTATGGAGGACATAAGACTGTGCAAACTTCTCCTGCTTCTCATTGAGTCCCATTAGCCTCTCCTACTGTTTCACGTTCTATATCATCATGATCAAATTCAGCCCAATAAAGTTCAAGAGCTTCTCCATTTGATACAGCCTCAAACTGATGATATTCTCTTGGTCCTACTGTAGTCCATTCACCTTCTTTAAGAAGTGTTTCATCTACAAGATCATAATTATTTTTCCAAACTCTAATAATTAATTGTCCTTTAGTAACATAAAAACCATTCCACTTATATTTATGTTTATGTTTACTACATTTACTACCTTTATTAAATTTTATATGATGAAATTCAAACACACCATTTTTAAATATAGAATTTGTTTCACCCCAAATTTTACCTGCTTTCATTTTTAACAATCATCTATGCTTCAGATTATTTCTGTGTGTACCATTTCTTTTCTCAAAGGTACGCATACCACCAAGTCCTAATAATGCAAGTGTCAAAGACATCAAGCCTTCAGTCTCAATCTCTGGCAGTGGTATGGGTTGGCCTGTCACAGCTATATACCATGCAGCAATAGGTAGAAATACGAACTGCCATCCTAAACCAAAGGCACATATCCACATGATGCTGGGCCTAGCTCCTGCAACAAAAAGGCTAGGGTGTTTCGCTTGTTCTTTATTAACATCTATCTGAGCAAGGTTAGCATCTGAGTATGCCTTACGTAGCTCAAAGTCTAACTTAGCTTTCAGGTCTTTGTCTGCTACAAACTTATCAAGTACCTTACCTGCTACTCCTACTATTGAATCTGCTATTCCTAATACCATTATACTTCTCCTTTAATCCCATCTCTGTACTATATCAGACTTATGTTCAAAATCAGAAGCTTCTCTCATTGGTTGCTCTTCTTTTATTAAAGGTATGATTGTAGGTCGAGGGATAATTTTAAATCCATTTGTTTCTAAAACGCCATCTTCAGTAAACTCGTCTGCAAAAATATAAACTGTTAGATAAGGAAAGTCTTCTGTAATTCGTGCAATAAACTGCAACCATTCTCCTGATGTATATAAAGATATGTGAGCATTTCTACCATCTTTTAATCTTTTTAAAGCTTGCATACAGGCAATGTTTAGAAATACAACATTACTTGAATAACTAAAGATCTCTCTAATAACCCAATCTAAATCTGTAGAGGGTATATGCTCTAGCACATCAGTAGATATAACCATATCAAACAGTTCATCTTTTGGTAGTGTGTCGTGTTCAGGATAACCGGGATCAAATAATTTAAACTTTTCAATACCCCATATCTCATGTATTGGTTTAGTTATCTCAGGAACATCAGCTACTTTTTTAAAGTTATCTGTATAGAGTACAGCTTTTCCACATCCGTAATCAAGTAAAGATTCACAATTATATTTCTTAATAAAGTTATCTATAATAGTAATAAATTTTACAAGGCTACGTCCATTAAACATACCGTCAGATGCTTTATGCATCATCTTATACTCTGTTAGTAACTCAGTGTAATCTTGTGAAGGGTTTTCCCTACTGTAGTCTAAGTTAGCTTTAATCATAATAATCTCCAAACAAAGGTCTTTTATCTCGTTCTTGTTTTATTCTCCAAAGATCAGAAACCATTGTATCTTCTCCGTGTAGGGTCAGCACTCCATCAAGACCATCATCAGAGAAAACTTTCTCACAATCCTGTCCCATTGCTAGAAGTTCTCCTGTAGTCCAGTATGTATTCTCACCCACTGTTACCTGAAAGTACTTGGGCCTTGGTGTCTCACCACCTTCTACATCACCTGTGGTTTGTGTCTTTTCTTCATCTGTAGGTTCTTCCATACAGCAGTCATAACCAAAAAGATGTATGTCTCTGAAGCCCATTGTATGCATCATACCAATGCTTCGCATAGCCGCACAAGTACCACCAGTAATTAAGGTAGCTCCTTTAGGGATGCCAAGCTCATCCATAATGTGAACTTTTTGATTCTTAATTTCTTTGCCTTGGTCAACCTCTTGTCTTAATGAGTCAGTAAAAGCATGCCACCCCCATATCTTAGAGTTACTTTCTTTTAGGAACTCTGTTACTGAGGGGTCTGTCATAGAAGCAAGGAAAAAGATTGTATCATCGTCCATCTTGTTAAATAATTCTTTGCGTACTATACCATGCGTACTTGTTCCTGTAATAGGTCTTGGATCTAAGATGACGCATCCCCAAGGTTTAATTTTATTCTCCATTAACATTGGATAAGAATGTTTAACACAGACAACCTTACAATCACCATTGTCTCTTATTGTTTGCTTTAGTTCTTTAAAGTTTATATAAGGGCCAGCAGAAACAATAATACAGGTTTCCCTGTGGGCAGGATGCTTCACAATCCAATCATCACCTATCAACTTCATGTTAGCTTTAATATTATCTTGAATATAGTCTTGTGGTACACAATCTCTAGGATGAACAATAATTGGAACTCGCTTTAAATCTTCAGGGCAGTCCTCTAATTCTGGATCATGTAGGAATAAGCATAGGTGAGTATGTCCACCTCCCACAACATTATCTCCAGAAGGAAGTACATACTTACGAGTAGAAGAATTTTCATCAAAGGTAGTCCATCCATCTTCTGTTGTTTCTTGAACATCTACTTTCTTAGTAGGCACCGCATCAAAGACTTCTTTAGCTCCATGATATCTTTCTGGTGGTACATTATCATCTTCATCTTTAGAAAAGTAATGATCTAGTACCACAACTGGAATATCTTTTAAAGATTTATATTCATGCTCTACAGTAATAAAACTATTACCGCTACCTATCATAGCAAAGTCAACCTTCTTTAAACCTTTACTATTTAACTTGTCACGCACATTACCCTTATGTAATTTGTAGGTAAATGTTTTGTTATCTCTTTTCTTTACAACTTCTGCAAACTCTTTAAATCTTTTTTCAACAGCAGCATAAGTATTATGAGGCTTAACATTAAATTCTTCCTCGTCTGTTTCCATTGTTGCATCTTCAAACAAATCATAACCTATGTAATGAACTTTATCACAGTTCTCGAATGCAGCAAGAGACATCTCAATAGCACGGCCACCATTCCATGTACCTGTTTCAAGTATAGTTTTGGGTTTATATAAACGTACTATATCGGCAAGTTGCTTATACCTGTTGGGTAAAATATCAGGAGAAGTTTCTTCATCTGATAACGTAAACACACGTTGTCCATCCTCGTCCCGTAAAGCAATATTCGTATTGCCGTGAAGATGTATAAATAAATCAGAGACTATAGATTTCTCAATCGGCACTGTATGGAGGGCCATGCCGTGAGCAGTATAGATGGTTACCAAACGATTTAAAATAAAACCATCATGCCATTCTCTATAGTTACGAAACTCTCCTGATAAGTAAGCACCACGTAGATCACCTAACAAATCTACTGGTGTTTGACGAGAGAGATTAAAGCCTTCTAGAAAATGATTTATATCCTCATCTTCATCAACAAGAGATACCATGTCACATTTCTCTTGATGTTCGGGAAGAATAGAAAGCAAGTCCTTCTCGTAAATCTTTTTCTTAGCCATCGTGTCAGCATCCATCCAGAATAACCAACAGTCAGAATTATTAAAAGCACTTTCCGTAAGTGATATTACTTTAGGTATAAATCTTACAGCATCTAAAGCCCTGTTATAGGGAACGATACCTCCCTCTGTTCCATCATGTATCTTAAATTCTTCCATACATGTATTAAAGTCTTCGACTTCTTCTAGATTATGGTAATGTATATTAGATGCTTTGGGTAAGGAATAGTTTTTTAAATCAAGATCATAGTAATAAAAATGAAACTCAATAGAACTCTGCCACGACTTACTAATATTTTTTAATAAGTGTGTTGTAAACTCTTGAAGATAATCTTCATTAAAGCAACTGACAATTTTAAGTTTAGTCATTTAACGGCTCTATTAAATTATGCCCTACAAGATAGGTGTATTCTTGATTCCATTCTTGAGCATAGTATCCATCAGCTTCTCTGTTGGGAACCATCTTCCATTGCTTAAACCAAGGACCACCTGTAGTAAAGTGTACGTTTTTTGGTTTTATAGTTTCTGAGGAATGACCATCAAGCCAGTTCCATTCTTCCTTAATTGTTCCTATATCAGCTTCTTTATCTGGCAACCATTGAAATCTATGCAGCCATGTTCCATCTTTAGAATTAACAACTTCAGGCGTAAGCTTTTTATTAAGCTCATGTCCACAGTTAAACAACATAAGGCTTGACCAGTTCTTTCTAGGATATCTGGCTTGGCTTTGATCATCCATCTTTGATTCTTCTACAGGATTGTAGTCATGTTTAACACAATACAAAGGATAATAGTCACTATTATACTCTTCAAACAAATCATTTATATCTGTACGAATATACATATCGCAGTCCATATATAAAGCCCACCCCCTATACATATTAAGGGAAGGTACTAAAAATCTTGTAAAACTAAACTCTGTTGAAAAAGGCCGACCATCTATTGAATCTATTTTTTGACCATTCTCTTCTGTGTATTTTCTCCAATACTGATTCATACGTCTAAGCACATTAACATCTAAAGGTTTAACTTCAGTCGCTGTGTTTGTACAACGATCAATTGTATGATGCAAAACATCATAAGCTGTTCTCTCTTTAGGATCATAGCCTATGTATATAGTATTTATCTTATCGTTTTTCATTTAATATTTCTTCCTGTATTTCTTTTACTCTGTGTTCAAGAGTACTAATAGTTGTATTAATATGGCCTGTATCTGTAGGCTTTATTCTTTTTTCTAGTATTCTAATTTCTTTTAAAAGAAAGTTCATATGATCTATTCTATCTTTTAATTCTTCATCCATTTTTTCCCCCTTGAATTCTTAATCCTATTATATAATACTTTCTAGCGGTTTGTCAAGTGTTTTTTTCAGTCTATCTAATATTTTATCTATTTCTATTTTAGTAAGCATTCCCCACCCTGCTATTTCTTCTTGAGTTCTACCGCATCCCCTGCATATCATGTATGTACTTTTATTAACAAGAGTACAATCTGATATACAGGGGGATTTTTCTTTGGCATACCTTCCTTCTCTAAGGTGTTCTAGTAAAGACATATGTACACTCATATCTCACAAGATCCTGCTACACAGGCTAACTCTTGAGATGCTGTAGTCATGTCTATACTTTCCCAATCAGATAGCTTATTCCAATCAATATTCTTTGGCATCTTATTTACCAGTTCTTTATATTCTTTTTCAGAACAGTCTTGATAGGGTGCCTGTTGATAGGTGTGTTCACTAAAAGGTAGAAAAGATACACCACTCATAAACTCAAAGTGTTTGTATACCCATGCACCTACATCAATCCACTCATGTTCTTTAACAGAGATTGTTACAGATGGTTTATGTTCGCACCAATGCTTTTGATATATAAGCCATAGCTCTAACTGTTGTATGGCTGACCGATCTGTACGAAAGACTGCACCTTGTTCTACTTTCATAGGAAAAGAGAAGACAGAAGTATGATCAGGCTTCATCACATCGTTCTCTACAGGGAAGCCATATTCTACCATCATCTTTGTTAAAGGATCTTTCTTATCACCTCGTACTGTACGTATGTAGTAAGAGTTATGTCTTGCATGAATACCAGAGGCTGCATCAGTAAGCTGACTGACTGTACCTGATGGCTTAACACAGGTAACAGCAACTGATTGAGGAATACCAATCTTCTTTGCCCACTCTTTATTTGTAGCTACAGCAATCTCTTTTAATTCTTCTAATAGTTTTGCAAGATCAACTCTATTTAAATACTTTCCATTGGTATGAGCGTTGTCCATTATACCTGTAAGAGAAACACCAAGTAATCTTTCTTCCTCACAGTTCTTCTTCCACGTCTTAGATACATACCTAAAATTAGTCAGTGTTGATTGCAGGGTTCCAAGAATAGCAGCCATGCGTACCTTATCTTTTAAAGATTTAGGAGTATCATCTGCCCTGACTACAACTTCAGATAGATTACAGAACTCACGATCTCTTAGTATAATCTCTGAGCATGGGTTAGTACCAAACTGCCAGCCTTCTGTCTCCCTGCGTCCATTCTTAGCTGCCATGTTTACAGCCGACTCACGATTAAAGATGCCACGCTCACCAGACTTGGAATCATAGAGAGCTTTCCACTCATCCATAAAGATACCTATGTCAGGCTTCTCTGTGTAACAAGCAGAGTTGTTTGCCAATGCCCTTTGTGGATTAGCTTCCCACCATTGACCAGCCTTGGCATGACGCATACGATCATCAGATAGATTAGAGAGGCTGATGAGTGCAGACCTTCGCACACCACCAACTACAACAATCTCCCCTATCTTGCATACAATATCATGACACTCTATGGAGTTAAGCCTTCGCCCTGCGGCTGCTTGAAATA
>Ga0208919_1000614_pt1 | contig 23178 bp, 23 predicted proteins | sample 4_EtaG_FD_184076 | JGI IMG/M metagenome (GOLD analysis project Ga0208919, IMG submission 184076) | Marine viral communities from the Subarctic Pacific Ocean - 4_ETSP_OMZ_AT15127 metaG (SPAdes) (version 3) | ecosystem: Environmental > Aquatic > Marine > Oceanic | place: Pacific Ocean | collected...
AATTGATCCTGCTAATGGGGAAGCTTTTAAAGAATATCTTGAGTCGGCTGTTGGGGGTGGTGTTGCTGGTTTTGTCTTTGGTGCTTTTGGTGGAGGTGGTCGAGGTGTGCGCCGATATAGCCAACAGACTTCACTAGAAGAACAACAAAATGAAATAGATCGTGCTATTGCTGAAGGAAGCTTTCTTATTGATTCCCTTGAAGAGGGTGGGGTAGCTCCTGCACCTGTACAAGTAGCTCCTACTCTGGAAGAATCAGCTACGGCAGCAACAAGTCCTATAGGAGAAGTTGAAACCGATGTAGAAGTAGACGGGACTTCTCCGACGCTTGCCGATGCTAAATATCTAGAATGGAAACAAGAAAAAGATAAGGGTTCATTGCTTGATCTCCCTGAACCTAAACCTAAACCTAAACGTAAAGTTAAAGGTAAAACTACACCTGAAGTTAAGCCTGAAGAAACTAAAGGTAAACTAGGAACTACATTAGAACTAAATAAAAAAGGTTTACCTAAAGAAGGGCAATCAAAAATAGGACCACTAACAGGAACAGCAACAAGACCAAAAATGACTGCTCGTTCTGCTGCAGAAATAGCAGAGTTAAATAAAAAAGGAAGGAAACAAGCAGCAAAGGACAAAGCACAAGCAGTAGCTTTAAGTGGAGGAGCTAGTGAAGAAGTAGTTAATCAAACTACTGCTACTATTGAAGAGACTGATGCACCAGTAGATTCATTTGGTGGTCCCGATGTTAGTCAATCTGAAATAGCACGAGCAGAAGTAAAACAAAAACTAGATGAAGGGATTGTAAAACAAGATCAAGGACAAACTCTTGATAGTGATGAAGAAAATCTTTTAAAAGAAGCCAATAAAAAAGCTGAAGAAGCTGCAAAGATTAAAGGAGAAATAAGAGAATTAAGAAAAGCTTTTCGTGAAGGAAACCTTACCGAAAAACAAGCAGATCGTGCGGTAGGGTTAGGTCTAAACGTACCTATAGATGACGATGGAAATATTGTATACCCTACTCAAAAACAAATAGAGGCTGCTAAGAAGAAACAAAAAAGAACTGCTCAAAGAAAAGACTTTGAAGGTGCAATAGAAGAAGGGCAAGTAGATTCTGAAGTAGTTACAGGGCTTACAGGAACTGAAGCAGATGTTACGGCTGAAACTGATAGAGAGGGTGATCCTTCTATTACATTAGCCGAAGCTTTAAAACCTACTTATCGTCAGACAATGGCAGAGATGGACAAGGATGATCTTGTTGAATTGTCTGAGGCAGAACAGGAAAAGGTTAGAGAATTTATAAGTGAGAAGCTTGGAGCTAGTGTTGATACTATCTTTATGGAACAAGCAAGTATTGCTGCAGAGTATGAAAAAGCAGGGGGTACAAATCCTAGTGACGTACTTGCTTTTACTGATCCTATTAAACGTATTATCTACGTAGCTACTAATCCTTCTTCTCTTACGGATGTAGAGTCTATGGTAGGTGAAGAAGTCTACCATATGGCTGAAGGATTAAATCTCTTTACTGAAGCTGAACGTAAAGCATTGCAAGATACTCTCACAGTAGAGACGGCAAGAGAGAATGGTCTTGGCCCAATGATAGATGCTTACCCCGAAGCCCTACACGCAATGGAGGCTCGTGCTAAGTTAGCTGGTCTATGGTTGTCAGGTGCATCTGTTAAAGGATTACCTACCCGTACTCGTAGTCTCTTACAACGCTTTAAAGATTTTCTAAGACAGGTTGCTAACTTTATTACAAACAAAGAACCGACTGCAGTTGAGATACAGCGCAGGGCTTTACGAAGATTGCAGGATGGTCAACTAGCTAGAGAGATAGGAGGACAACCTTCTGTTGATCTGTCAGGAGTTATGGCGAACAGGGGTATCTTCAAATCTCTTTCTAATAAACGAGTTGTAGATGCTGCTAAAAAATCTTTAGCTGACATTAAAAAATCTCGACTAAAGAATGAGACAGGGGAAGTGTTGTCTACGTGGAATAACTGGATGACGCATCTTTCCGGCTTGGCTGAAAAGTTTCCAAAGTTTAAACCATTCTACAATGCGTTGATGGATCAAACCCAAAAACGTAATGCTATTAAAAACGAAGCTTTAACTATTCTTAGACCTTATCTTGAAATGGTTAGCGCAGGTATACCTTTTACAAAGAAAGCCGAAGCAGCAAAGAAAGCGGCAAAAGATATAGAACAGTTTGCAATTGCTGCCGATCATCTTCAAGTACCTAAAAGTGTAATTCTTAATGGTGGTAAATTTAAAGAGGACAGGAAAGGAGCAGTAGAAGAAGTACTTCCTCCTTTTACTGTTCCTCTTCAAGCATTAAGAGAACGAGGGGGATCAACATGGGAAGCATTAGATGTTCCCGACACCCAAGAATACCTTACACTTGATGAGGCATATAGAGAATCTTATCGTGCATCTTCAGATACATTTACTTATGTTTATAATCAAGTTCGGGAAGCTATGGAAAAATACTTAGCGGATCTTGGGCATACTTTCTTAAATAAAGCTGACTTTAAAGAAGAAACAGATCCGTTAGAAAGATCCAAAAAGATTATAAACTTTTTAAAACCATATCTTGAATTAAATAAAGAAGGTAAGGTAATACCTTTTGATAAACGAACAAAGAAAGCACTAACAAAAGAAGTGGCTGAAGCAGAGGGTTTGTTTAGAGAAGGAGACAAGGCTAAAAACGTACAGAAACTTTACGAAGAATTAGGAACTATCTACGATGTAATGGTATCGTTACGTGATGCTCAAGTATTTAGTTATCTACCCCGCATTAGAAATGGTGAGTATGTTGTACAAGTTAAACGTATAAATAGAAAAAGTAAAAAAGGAAAAAAACTACCTGATGTAGTTGAAGAACTTATCTCTGTTCCCAATAGTGCGTTTAGTAAGTTTGGTTTTAGAGCTAAGAGTGCAGTAGCAGAAGATAAACTAGCAAGTCAAATTGAATCAGAAGCAAAAGAAATGTATCCTGATTCTGATAAATATGAAATTAGTAGCTTTAGGTTAACCCGTAACGAGGTTTTAAAAGAAGGTAACCATTCTTTACGTGCAGCCCTTCCTATGATTGAAAGAGTAATGATAGCTTTGGGAACAACCGAAGCTCCGTATAGTGGTATGGAACGAGATAAAGATAGTGCGGAAGCCTTTAAAAAAGTAACAGGAAAAGATAAAGCTTTTGCTGAAAGGGTTATGAAAGATTTAAAAACTGCACTGGGTATGAGGGACTTTGAAAGGTTCACTACTGTTCGGAAACGCCCTACTGTTCAAGGGTATTATACTACAAGAAATAACAATGGTACTTATCTTAGTTCGGCCCTTGATCGTTATATAAACAGTGGTGCTAACCAAGCCTCAAGCATTTACTATCAAAATGATTTGCATACAGCACTTAACAATCTAGATAAACCTGATAGCAGGGATTTATATAGATACGCTAAAGACAGTTGGGAATATTTCAATACCTTTAAAGCAGGTCAAGAAGCTTTAAGAGCTTTTGCGTTTCATGCTTTTCTTGGTTTTAATATTTCATCTTCTGTTCTTAACCTATTACAAATTCCACAGTCAGCATGGCCTCAAATGTCTTCTACCTATGGGGTTGGAGCAACCAGTAGAGAACTGGGTATTGCTTTAAAAGATGCAATAAAAATGGGTAAGCTGAAAGGCAGTCTAGGAAGATACGGTTTTGATTTTACTGGAGAGAAACCTAAAGGAATAGCGCAAGCTGATTGGGATATTTTAGTTGACCTTAACAAACGAGGCATCATTCAACCTATTCAAAACATAGATTTACAAGGTGAATATAATCAGGATAGTGGTTTAATAAACAGACTTGGTGTTCCTAATCAATTAATGTTCGCTTCTTCATACGCCTTTGGTTACACAGAAAATGTTAACAGGGTTACCACAGCTTTAGCTGCCTCTCGTCTTGCACGGAAAGCTTCAACCAATAAGAAGATTGCTAAGAAAGTAAAACTCTTTGCTTCTCAAACAAGATTTAGTGAAAGGATGAATGAGCTTGTTAAAGATGATGGGACTATAGAAAATCAAAAAGAGTTTGAAAAGTTAGCATCTGAAATGTTTGTAGAGAAAACCCAGTTTATGATGGGTAAGGAAAATCGTGCAGGGGTTATGCGTAACTTGTTTGGTATGGGATCAGGAATGGGAGGAGTAGCTACTCAGTTTATGAGTTATCCTATGCAGATGATGAACCTCTACGCACAAGCTTTACGACGTTCTTTAGGAAGAGATGTTGATATTGAAACAAGGAAGATGGCAGCAGTACAGTTAGCACTGATGTCATTAGGGTTCTTTGCATTTGCTGGAGCTATGGGTCTTCCCTTTGCAGATGATAGTAAGGAAGTAATAAAACTTATCTCTCGTAACTTTGGAGATCAAGTAGAGTTTGATGTTGGGAAGTATGCCTACGATCTTGTGAAAGATCTTACTAGTGATGAAGCAGCAGAGCTTATAATGTACGGTCCTATTTCTCGTTCTCTTAATATGGATCTGTCACGCAGGGCAGGTATGGGAAGTCTTATTCCTTTCCTTAGATTAATGTCTGGTACAACGGCCCCTCAAATAATGACAGGCCCAGCAGGTACACGCATCATTGACCATGTAGAAGATACACTCCTTACAATTAATGATCCTCTTGTATCCTTGCCTATGAAGATAGCAGCACCGCTTAGTCTTGCTGTGCCTGTTTCTTTACAACGATTATATAACGGTTTGGTAAAAGTTCCATCACAAGGCTTTATTAGTAAGAAAGGTCAAAGGGGTGTCTTAGGACCAAATGAAATAGACATAGGAGACAGGTTAACTCATCTTATAGGGTTTACTCCACGCAATCTTGCAAACGAATGGAGAGAAAGAGGAATACATAATTACCTTAATTTTCGTAATAGAGGTGGCAAAGAAACGATGACCACAGCTTTAGCGTCTTTAATGACAAGAGTAGTTAGGGCTGAAAATGCTGTAGAAAGAGCCAGATTACGACAACAATTTAATGAGCTAATGATGCAGGTTCAGGAACATGACTTAGCAGCTATGAACCGTGGTGATGCCTCAGCCATGTATCTAATTAACATGGACACAATACGAGATAGAGTAAGAGCAAATCTTAATCCGCGAGCAGGTATGCTTAGAAGAACACGAAAAGCTTTAAGAGGAGAGCAAGCAGAAGAATTTCGTTGACAATATTATTTTTTTAATGTAGTAGGTATTGATGTCCAATACCATGCACATATTTGTAGGATATGACTCACGGGAAAGCGATGCTTACGATGTGTGTCTTAAGTCAATCAAACTGAACAATGCAGCCAATGTTTTTGTTCATCCTCTTAATCATTTAGAACTACGTAAACAAGGTCTTTTTAAAAGACGCTGGCTTGTTAATGAGGAAGGCCAGTATATTGATCTGGAAGATAACCTCCCCTTTTCTACAGAGTTTTCTCACTCTCGTTTTCTTACACCTATCATTGCAAAACAGATGGGCATAGAAGGTTGGGTGTTGTTCTGTGATTGTGACTTTTTGTTTCTAAAAAGTGTAAGCTCTCTATGGGATGAGGTGAGTAATGATAACAAAGCTGCTATTAAATGCGTTCAATTTGAAGAACAAAATCCTAAAGAAGGTCAGAAGAAGATGGATGGAATGGTACAATCCCCTTACTATCGAAAGCTCTGGTCTTCTTTTGTTATGTGGAATGTATCTCATCCATCAAATGATAAGCTCACTTTAGAGATGGTTAACACTGAGAAGGGTGGTAACCTGCATAAGTTTCAGTGGTTAAAAGATGAAGAGATAGGTAGCATAAATCCTATATGGAACTATATACCTACCGTCACTAGTCCCTACATAATACCAGCCGCTATTCATTTTTCAGAAGGTGGTCCGTGGTTTAAAGACTACAAGGACACAGAGTACGCTGATAATTGGCGTAAGTATTTTAAACAAACGATAGATAAATATGACTGACAAAGATAAAAAAGTTTTAGTAGTTTCTTCTTTCAATACATCCTCATGGGATCGTTACTCCAAAGAGTTTTTAGATACGTTACTAGACAACTGGAAGGATGTGGATGTCGCTATCTATTATGACGGTGCGTCTAACGACATGCTCACTCCCTACAAAGATCGTTTAGATTATGTATTTAATTTAGATGAGAATGAGAACCTGCAGTTCTTTAAAAAGAATAACAAGGAGCGCAACGGTAAAGAAGATAATGGTGCTTACAACTATAGACAAGATGCTCTTAAGTTTTCTAATAAAGCTTTTGCTATCATGGATGCTTATCTTGAAAAGGATTTTAAAAAGAAGTATGAGTGGATCGTTTGGATTGATGCAGATACTGTTACTAAGAAAGAGTTTCCTAAAGAAGAGTTATTAAAAATACTAGGTAACTGTGACGTAGCCCACTTAGGCAGGACTGCTATTGACTATAGCGAGACAGGTTTTGTTGGTCTTAACTTACAGAGTGTAAAGACATGGGATCTGATCATAGACTTTGAAGCATGTTATCTTTCTAATGAAATTTTTGGATATCGTGAGTGGACTGATGCGTTTGTCTTTACTCGCCTTATTAACTTACATAGCTTGCATGGGCTAATTCTTAACAATCTAAGCTTTGGATGTGAAGACTTAGATGCGTTTGAAGCTTCTCCTTTAATTGAATATCTCTATCATAAAAAAGGTAATCGTAAAGATGATCCTAAGATTGACAGTATTAAAATACCAAAAGCATTGGGACGCTACTCTGCGCTTGTAGGTTTAATAAAAGAGTACAAGAGTAAAAATATATTAGAGGTTGGTACATGGAACGGTGACCGTGCTATCCAGATGGCTATCACAGCTTTAAAGGAATCAAATAAAGTACACTACACTGGGTTTGATTTATTTGAAGAAGCAACTGATGCGACTGATCAAGAAGAGTTTAATGTTAAAAAACATTTCTCTGAAAAAGATGTCAACGAAAAGCTAACAGCTTTTGCTAATAGCGTTAACGAAGCAGATGATGAAAAGCAATTTACTTTCTGTCTTATCAAAGGGAACACTCGACAAACTTTAAAAATTGTTTCCAACACTGATGCGTGTAACAGTAAAAACATTAAGCCTGACTTTGCTTTTATAGATGGGGGTCACAGTCTTAAAACTATTGAGCATGACTACAATAAGTTAGCTCACGTTCCTATCGTTGTCTTTGATGACTACTACAGGCCGGATGAAGAGGGCAAGATACCTGATATAAAAAAGGTAGGGTGCAATATTTTATTTGAAGAGCTTGATGTAAAAGATTCTAAAAAGTTTTTAATAAGTTCTGATGATCATGTTGCTGATGGCGGCTGTGTAGGGTTTGGTGTAATAATACATGACCCAAAGATTGATCTTCCTACCTTCTCCTCTGTACAGGCTAAGACACCTATAAAGGTTTTACCTAAAGATTGTATGCCTAATGAATACATACAAAATAATATTGAGATTAACACACCTAAGTTCACTAAGTGGTTAGATAAAAAAGGTAGTGTAAATAACGAAACGGTTTTCGTTGTGTCTGCTGGTCCTTCTCTTGAGAAGAATATAGCGAAACTTAAAGCTGAAAAAAGAAAGCATCCTCGCGCTAAAATCTTATGTGTTAAACATGCTCTTCCTATTCTTATAGAGAATGGTATTTTTCCGTGGGGTTGTATTGTTCTTGATCCTCGCCCTGTCGATGGTGTTAGTACACATGGGGTTGTGCGTAAAGATCTGTTTAAAAAGATTCCTAAACGCACTAACTTCTTTATAGCTTCTATGTCTGACCCCACTATCGTAGATTTGCTTATAGAAAAAAGTAGTAATACTTATGGATGGCATGCTTACTCTAATGCTATTGATGACTATGAACCACTTAAAAATAAGATGTTAATTACAGGTGGTACTTGTGCAGCTATGCGTACACTAGGGTTAATGTATACGCTAGGGTTTAGATCTTTTAAACTCTTTGGCTTTGACTGTTCTTTAGAAGGTGAACCCGAAGATCAAAAAGATGCACAGCTATTTCAGGTAGGTATCGGAGATGAGAAGAAGGGTGGTCTTCACTGGACTACAGGTGAGCTTCTTGCAATGGCTCAAGATTTTGAGCAGATGATTAACCGTCCTGATATAGATATGAATATAGAGGTGTATGGTGGTGGTCTTGTGCAGTCTATTTGGGAAGATGGTAAAGATAAATTTATGAGGCTTTCGTACAAGGAGATATTAGATGGATGACACTGAAAATATTCTTGGATTTCCTAATAGTAAAATTGTAAGAAACTCTGATCAAGTTCGCCAAAGTAAAGGAGGCCATGAAGTAAACAAAGAATTTGTTAACGAGGCTTTGTTTACAGTTACTGAACATATAAATAGTGTAGAGAATCTTAAGGGAGTAGTGATACTTGCTTTTGAAGAAGGCACCGATAAAACAATTCCTATATGCAGAGAATGGTTTGCCGGAGAGTTGTCTGTATCCGAAGTATATATTATGTTAGATAGGATAAAAAACGATCTACTCAATACGTTAGAAGATAAAGATCCAACAGGAGAACGATGATGTTAGGAATAGCAGATTCAATAGTAGGAGTAGCAGGTAAGGTTCTTGATAAGTTTGTAGCAGACAAAGACCTTAAGACTAAGTTAGATTTTGAACTACGTAAGGCATACTCTAATGCTAACCTTGCTCAGATAGATGTCAATAAAGAACAAGCCAAGCATCCATCTATCTTTATAGCGGGGGCTAGGCCCAGCATCATGTGGATATGCGCCTTTGGTTTAGGGTGGCAGTTTGTATTTCTACCCATTGCTGCATGGTATATAGCTGTGACAGGACAGGTAATACCACTACCAGAAATTGAGACTGAAGGTTTAATGTCTCTGACACTTGCGTTACTAGGTCTTGGTGGTATGCGTACCTTTGAAAAGAAGAACGGTACACACAGAAATAATATGAAGCACAGGTAAGAACATGGATAGTAAATTTTTTATAAGTTTGGGAGTTGGTCTGTTTGTACAGGCTGCTGGTGTTATCTGGTGGTTGGCTGGACTGCAAGCATCTGTACAACACAATGACTTTCAAATACAGATGATTGCTAAAGATGTAAGTAAGAACTCAAACTTTGTCGAACTGTGGCCTGCAGGTAAGTGGGGATCAGGATCACTACCATCAGATGTTAGACAAGATCTAAAGATTGGTAACCTTGAAATGCAAATGAATAAGGTAAACGACAAACTATTTAATGGTGGGAAAAAATGAATAACATTAAATTAAATTACGCGCTTATCTTTGCTATGGTCCTACAAGCTATAGGTCTGATATGGTATGTCTCTAAGTTGGATAGTAAAGTAGAAACTGTATACAAGTTCTATGAAGAAGAATCTCAAAAGTCTGTTGTGGTTACACAGGCAAAGATGCAGTTTGATCTACAGCTTCTGATAAAAGAAATGGAAGAAGTTAGAAAAGAACTTTCTCAAGGAAGAGATAAATCTGAAGCAATAGTAAAACAGCATAACCGAATATTTAAAATGTTGAGAAATAAAAAGGGTGGTAAAGGCGTACAACAGTACGGCTACTGACAATGGAAATTGAAGGTAAAGTATGGGGAACAACCCGCCCCCTTATTGTTAATCCAATTATAGAAGTACACAGGATTACAGTAGAGCAAGATGCCTATTGTTCTAAGCACCAACATCAATCAAAGATAAATGCTTTCTATGTCGAATCAGGAGAACTTCTTATTCGTAGATGGAAGAATGATTACGATCTGGTAGATGAAACTAATTTACTACAGGGTCAGATTTGTATCGTACCTGCTGGAGAAGTTCACCAGTTTAAAGGAATAACTCCTACAACCTTTGCTTTAGAGTTTTATTGGAGCCAACTAGATGCTAAAGACATAATTAGAGCAAATGTAGGGGGAGTTACAGAAAAAGTAGGGACATAGAGAGCCACTGAGTAGCCATCTACGGTGTTTCCCTACCTACCCTAGCCCAAAGGTACTGATTCTTCTGTATGGGGCTTCTACCCCCCTTAGACACGACCTCGCATTTTATCAACCATATCCGACTGCATATCTCCTACTCGTGCTTTTAAGGTGTTAATTGTAGTGTATATGTGTCCCATATCGTGATCATGTTCTGCCGCTTTCACCTCAAGAATTTTAATTTCTTTTAGTAAAGCGTTCATGTGATCCATCTCATCTGAGAATGTAGTAAACAAACTTTCCATATCTAATCTCCGCAATCTATGGCAAAACGAATGATGTCTTCTTCTTCTACCTTCTCCCCATATTGAACCTCAACTAAGGTACAGGGTTCTTTATAATTATTTTTTACTTGGTGTACTTCGTTCTTATTAATAACGACACTATCATGCAGATTTAATATACGAGCAGCAGGAAAGAGTAAGTCTGCTTTACCTTCTACAACAATCCAGTATTCGCTTCTATGTCTATGAGCTTGTAAACTAATACCCTTCTCAGGAAGAAGGTGAAGAGTTTTAACTTTATACCCAGTACCTTTATCTAGTACTCTGTAGTGACCCCACGATTTTTCAGTTATATCTTCATCCCATTTCTGTAGAATAGTAGAGGAAGAGTTTTGTTTAGAACCGCCTACGTTAAACTCAAATTTAATACCTGCGTCAGTGGCAAAGCGATCTAGTTCAGGGATGTTCTGATCAGTGCGGTCACCCCCATTAGCAAAGACAATAAAAGCATTAGGATAAAAGTGTCTAACTTTTACAATAGCAGCTATTGCAGAATCATCTTCATCATCAAAGCTAATAACATTGTCCACAGCTTTTAAGTTAAGTAAGACTTGTTCCCTTTCGTAGTAAGGTAAAAATGATTTACCTTTCTTACGTCTGAGCCAATCATCTGAATTTAGACCTACAATTAATACGTCGCCTAATGTTTTAGCACACTTAAAATATTCTAAGTGTCCAGAATGTAGTGGATCAAAACCACCTGTAACAATTACAATTTGCTGTTTCATCACGCCCACACTTCTGACCAGCTACCACTAAGCGCACCCTTGGCGTAATCAGTAGAGTGGTTCTCAAAGAAGTTAGTATGGGTAGGTGCATTAATCATAGTCTCTACCCAAGGTAGGGGGTTAGTCTTAACTTTAAAGATCCCCTTCATGCCCATAGAGATAAGCCTACGATCTGCAATGTAGCGGATGTACTCTTTTACTTCAGTATCCCGTAGTCCTTCAACCTTACCCATCTTGAATGATAGATCAACAAACTTATCTTCAAGAGCAACCATAGTTTCCGCTATGCTATAGATAGCTGACTTGGTTTCATCGTTCCACTCTTCCATGTTCTCTTCAATATAAGTTCTAAATAATTTAATCATACCTTCTGCGTGTTGTGTCTCATCTACGATAGACCATGTAACAATCTGCCCCATGCCTTTCATCTTACCGTGGCGTGGAAAGTTAAGCAGCATGATAAAGCTAGAGAACAATGCCAGCCCTTCAGTGAAAGCAGAGATAGCTGCAATCTTAATAGGTAGTGAAATCTTTTTATTATTCACACTAGACAGAAAGTACTCATGCTTCTCACGCATAGCGTCGTACTCTAAGAACTCATTGTAAGTGGAGTCAGGCATACCTAAAGATTCTATCAAGTGTGAGTACGCTGCAATGTGTAACGCTTCCCTAGCCGCAAAGCCTGAGAGCATCATGCGTACTTCAGGTTGTGGGAAGTTGGGAAGGTAGTTATCTATATACCCACCAGCTACATCAATGTCAGACTGTGTAAAGAACCTGAAGATATTAGTAAGAAAGTACTTCTCCTCTGTGGAGAGGTTGTTCTTCCAATCCTTGATGTCTTCAATCATAGGTACTTCAGTATGTAGCCAGTGAGATTGCTCATGCTTTAACCATAGGTCATAAGCCCAAGGGTAGTGAAAGGGCTTAAAGTAATTACGCTTATCCTGTAGTTTTAACTTATCCGTCATAAGGTCTTGCTCCTCTGTTATCAATCCACCTACGGGGGATATCCTCTTCGTGCTCAAAATCATGCTTGCTGTTGGACACAGCGCAAATGAAGCTGGTGAAAATTCCATAGCCTTTCTTTCTAAGATGACAGTACCATTTATAAATCATATTACAAGGAATCTTTTAACCTTTGTAACAATAGTTCTTCATCTCTGATTGTCTTAAAAACAATGACTGATCTCAACTCATGGCACATACGAGATACTGGCATTGCCTGATGTTTGGTATCTGCGTGAAATACTAATAATCTATTACCAATGTAATTACAATATTTATGAATATTTTTTTCTTCCTTATCCCATAAAGCTGTCCCACCTAACCAATGAGGTTTCCAATCAAGACGAGGGTAATATATAAAAGTATAATCCCCATCATCTGTATGTATATATGGTTCGACTCCAAAAGTATGGGCATTCATATAAACTCGTTTTAATTTTACAGGAACATGAAATTTATTTTTAGCTGCTTCAAGAAGAGGTAATAAATATTCATAATTATATGTTATTAAATCATCTTCACTACCTGCAATACGTATACCAAAATGAGGATATATTGTATCACCATATATTTTTTTATTACTTTTTCTAATTGAATGTTTATTATATTCCCATGATAAATTTCTAACTCTATCATGTACATCTTCAGCAACACTGTCTCGTAGTAGATTATCATATACCCAAAACATATCGTTAACCCTCACACGCTAGACAGTCTTCACCAATCACTAAAGACTCTATGTTAATCTCTTTAATAATCTGTCTCTCAATCTTACGACTAACCTTATCAGCTTTACCAATCTTTTCAGAACGACAGTAGTACATAGTCTTAACGCCCTTCTTCCATGCCATGAAGTGTACAGCATGAAGGTACTTAATATCTACGTCTGGCCTAAAGAATACATTAAGGGATTGAGATTGGTCTATAGCTTTCTGTCTATCAGAAGCATGTTCTATTACCCACCGTTGATCTATCTCCATAGCGGTCTTAAACAATTCTTTCTCTTCAGCATCAAGACACCTTAGATGTTGCACTGATCCATCATTAGCTATGATTGAAGACCAGATACGATCATAGTTAAGCTTACTATCTTTATCACATTTTTCTAGAAGAAGTTTGTCTAAGAATTTATTCTTGTTTAGAAACGAACCACTAAGAGTATCTTGACGATAGGCGTTGGCTCTCCAAGGTTCAATTGATGGTGATGTATTACCCATGATAATTGAACTGCTGGCATTAGGCGCGATTGCCATAACGTGACTACATCTGAGTCCTGTTCCTGCTGCATCTGGAGCTTCGCCTCGTATCTTTCCCAAGTACTTATTGGCTTCGTTAAGTTTAATTCTAACGCTTTTAAAGATGTTATTGTTGACGAGCTTGGCGACAAGATGATCAAAGGGGATCTTGCTTTTTTGGAGGTAGGCGTGGAAACCCAAGGCTCCAACTCCGACTGAGCGTTCACGCATGGCACTGTACCTAGCGCGACTGATAGTATCAGGAGCATTGTCAATAAAGTTCTGGAGCACATTGTCCAGCATTTCCAATGTGTCCTGTAAAAATAGCGGGTCATTTTTCCACTCATCATAGTATTCTAGATTAAGTGAACTCAAACAGCAAACCGCAGTACGCTCTGAGTTAGTGGGAAGAATAATTTCTGAGCACAGATTAGATTGGTTTATTTCTAATCCTTTTTCCTTAAGCCAAAAAGGTAACCGATCATTAGAGGTATCTATAAAATGTATATAAGGCTCACCTGTCTGCATACGCATCTCTAGTATACGTTGCCATAGTTCTTTAGCACTTACTGTTTCTTTAACCTGCTTAGTGTGGGGATCTATTAGCTCCCAACTGTCATCATCTTCAGGGTTTGTCATACAGTTTTCTACAAGCTGCATAAACTTATCTGAGATATTAATACCATGATGCAAGTTAAGGCACCTAAAGTTTTGGTCACCTGTAGGTTTACGCATCTCTAAGAATAATAAAATATCAGGGTGATCAATATTGAGGTAGGCTGCATAGCTACCTCTACGAGTTTTGCCCTGCCTGTACGCAAGGCTAGACGCATCATACATCTTAAGGTGTGGCATCATGCCTGTAGACTTATCGTCTGCTGAACGAATACCAAAGCCTATGCCGACACCACCACCATACATAGACAACCAGTTAGTCTCTGATAGATTATCTACTAAACCTTCTGCGGTGTCTTCAATGTAATTAAGATAACAGGAGATAGGAAGACCCCGCTTAGAACGTCCGTAAGATAAGACAGGGGTGGAATAAGATAGCCAATGCTTAGAGGAATACTCATACAATCTCTGAGCGTGTTCGCTGTTTGAAGAGAATGTTTTAGATACAAAAGCAAATCTTTCCTGTGGGGAAAGCTCACTGTCCAACATGTAAGATTCTTTAAGACGAGCAATCCCTAGCTCATCAAAAAGATTATCCCTACTTGGGTTAATAGTAATGCCATGATGACTTATCTGAGACATAAAATTTAGCTCCTTTCTGCTTCAGAAATAGATGTAATAACTAATACACTTAAGTTTATGGAGTATTAACTAAGACGTTAGTTTAATATCACTCTTAACAACCCATACACTGTAGCCCTTTCTCACTTCCTCAGATTCTACCCATATTTTATAGGTCTTACCTCTCTTGCGCCAGTAGTTACGGATTGTATCAGCAAGCATTAGGGAATCTTTTTTATAAGCTAGGTAATTACGAGGGTTGTGAGTCTGGCGAGCCATGTTTAATCCTATCAACTATATTACTCTTCAGCAAGCTTGCTTTCTAACTTCTTAAATTGCTTAACAATTTTATCATCTCCCATTGAAGATGCTCTATCAATTAAGCGCGATAGATACCATCTTGCTTTCTCTAAATCTTCTATAGGCTTTTCTTTGTAGCCATAACGCCACAAATATTTCTCTACATTCCCTTTAAGATAACCGAAAAACTCCATCTCTGTCATGCTGGCTTCGATAGCATCAATAGCTTCTATACCATTACGATTGTAATGACGAGGCTTATTTACCGGATCAACTTTCTTATGATCCGTAGTGGGGTAACCAAATACATTAGGCTGGCTCATTCTTTAATCCCTTATATTATTTAACAAAACATTAATACGTCTTCTTACAAACTCAATATCTTTATTCAGTATCTGAGTAAAAAACTTTCTACCGTAAGATGGTTCGATACCTGCCAGTTCACATATAGGCTCATAAGTAGAAGCAGTGACACAGGCAGGTACTGTAAACCACTTAATAGATGTGTGTCTATTTTTCTTAGAAGCTCTGCTCTCTTCTTTCGTTTCTGGTTTTGTTCCATCTAGTAACGCCTGTAAAAAAACTGATATAAATAATACTCTTTGTGGACTAGAGATCTTGTTGATTAATAAAGATTCATAAATTTCTTTATCGTTCTCCTCATCAAAGTCCGTATCTAAATCGAAAGCATCGTTGCTTTTATACCACTCAATGCTACTTCTATTTCTTTCTTTTCTTTCTTCCCTGCTTTTTTTCATTATGTTTTTCTTTTATCCAAGCTTTAGGAATTACATGACCCCACCACTTAAAATTATTTTTATCACACCACTCAGCTACTGTTGTCTTAGACTTAGGACCAATCTTTGTCTGGGGGTTTTGGAAAACAAACCGAATATCCCATGAAGGTTCTTGATCTCTTATTAACATATGTTTCTTTCTATCTGGTGCTAAGAATCTTCCCTTAAGTTCTATGATAATACCGTTAGGTAAAACAATATCAGGAAGATAAGTTCTATTAGTAGCGGGAACTATATAGTTTATCTTAAATGGCTCGTAAGAAAAGTCAACTGACCTCTCATCTAAGTCTTCACAGACTTTCGCTTCAAACTTAGAGCGAAATCTATAAGAAGACTTCATCAACTCTTGGCTCCTGTCTAACCTCTGTCAAATACTTAATACCGTTAGAGTACTTAAACCCTCTTAATCCTTTACCGTTGTTCGCATCCTGCCAACAATTAAGTTTAAAGTTACAGTACTGACACCCTACAGCTAACTTCATGTTACCACTCTTACCATCTGGTACAGCCTCATAACACTTAGGCGGTGGCTCACTAGCCTCTAAGGATGTTTTTAAATTAGTAATCCTATCCTCTACGTTAATCATTTCCATACCGTGTACAGGCATTACCGCTATCTCTCCAGACTGTTTATCAATAACAATGAACGCAGCCTTATCTACTTTGTTAGCGTAAGCATATGCTGATAGCTGTCCTATGTAACCAAAGGGATCATTCTCAAAAAGAGTTTGATCTTTAAATTTCTTAAAACTAAATCCAGAAGCAGACTTAAAGTCCACCACCACATCATCTACTCTCGCATCTTGATGGCCCTTAACTCCCAATATGTTATGTTCTTTCTGTTGGTCTGTAACGCTATGACCTGCTGTCTTACAGATAAGAACTAGTAGCTCTTCTAAAATAGAACCATAAAGGAATTTAATTAATAAAGAATACGGTAGGTCTTCTACCTCATCATCAGTGCGATTAATTTCATACCATAACTGTCTATCAGGTTTCCCTATATTAGACATACGAAGCTTGTCTCTTTTCTCATCTAAAGAATTGTTGCGAGAAAACGTAGAGGTGACCGCCTCTCTTACGTTATCCAAAAATATTTGGAGATCAGCTTCTGAGGGTTCAACAGTGGAGCGACTGCTGAACAGGGATTCAATATCAGAAATAAGATCATGTAAGTTTGGCATTGGTCACCTCTACTAGCTGGCAAGGTGAAAGGAGCAAATTCCTCACCAGCTTATCACTTTACTTTACTCAAACGGTATCGAATCTTCTGATACATATCCGTCATCGACAGATTGAAAATCCGAACCTGTTGAGTCAGCCCCACCTTCATAAGGAACTAACTCAACGACTTGAACACCTACTAATTCAAAGCCGTTCTTCCCTGCAACAGGGCCACGCTTGTACTCAAATGTTCTGAATGATGCGTTAACTTTAGAACCATTACCTACATTGGTTCCTGACATATCATTCATCTTACTATCAATGAGACGAGGTTTAGATTGTTCCTGTGCTTTAGGTCCAATCTGATTACGTTTTAACGTGACATAATCTCCACGGTCATCGTCTGCATTTTTAATAGACATCTTCTGTGACTTTGCAATCTTAAGATTATCTTCATCAAGATTACATACATCAATTGACCACTGCTTCTTCTCAGGGTCAAAGTTATTAGAAGGCACTTCAAGCTTTGCCCACTTAGCTGTTCCAGAAATAATCATATCTTTTCGTTTCCTGTTCTGTTCCGAGACGTAACGCCACCTTTTGTATCAACAATGAGTATGGGTAGCGGCATACTCATATTCCTTCTACTCTCTTGAAAAGCTGTGTCAAGAAAATAATTCATTAATTGGTTTGAGATCCCTTATAATCATATTATAGCAGTCAGCCTTGACGATAAAACCGTTGTCCCCATTGGGGTCGCCCTTCTTAAGGAAGGTGGCTTGTTTAAAGTAATCTTTCTTAGGCATAGCTCCTAGTATCCAGCCCTTACTGTAGTCATTAAGTATACGTGTGAAGATATAATGGCTGCACTTTTGTTTAGGGTTACTGACTGAACACTCATAGTAATCTTTAGGTTTTACACTGGTGCGCTTAGTCTTAACATCTATTCTAAGATCGTCAAACTCAATATCATATTCATATGTATTATTGATACAACCTCTAGGCAAAGAGTTCATAACCATTATCTCACCCAAGAAGCCAGCCATATTACCTGCGCCTCGTGTAATAGAATTATTTATATGGCCCATGTCTGTAGACTTTTGATGAGCTTCTTTTACCCACTCCGATTTAATTAATATATCTTCCATCCTAATGGGTTTCCTTCCATGATGTACCAATCTTAGCTTCACTATCAAGTGGGCATTTTACATTAAGAACTTTTTCAGTAATCTTCATAGCTTCTTTTGTCAAGGAAGAAAATTTTCCAGCGTCCAGAATACTCACTTCAAATTGTACTTCATCGTGTATGTTAGCAACAGGGTGAGCGTTGAGCTTATGTTTTTCTGTGAGCTTACATATCTCTATCAACCACTGCTTACATATAATACTGCCAGCCCCTTGTAACAGTGTATTAAGGGCAGCGTGTTGGTGTCGTATGATTATCTGTCTACCATCAAGACCTATAATGTAGCCGTGATCTGTAGCTTGTTTAGTAATTCTTTCACGTAAGGTTGCAAGCTTGGGCAGGTTCTTAAGAAATCTTTTAATAAGTTTCTGTCCCTCTCTTGCACCACCATTAACAATCGAACCTATCTTTGCAGGGCCAGCCCCATAAAGAAAAGCATAGATGAAAGTCTTGGCTTGATCACGATCTGTTAAACCGGCTGCTCTCATGTTAGCTGTGTGTATGTCACCGCTTAAGACTTCGTTAGTAAAATCTTTATCGTTCATGTAGTGGGCAAGACAACGTAGTTCTAATCCAGAAGCATCAGCCCCTACAAGTTTGTATTTCTTTTTGTCTTCAATGCACCATAGCTCTCGACACTCCTTGCCATAAGGAGAATAAGAAGCAGGTACTTGGGCCATGTTGGGACTGTTGTGGCTCATGCGTCCCGTGATAGTTCCGATAGTTCTGACCTTGCCATGCACTCGATTTGTAGCTGGGTCCATTGCTTCAATCCATGACTTAACCTGTGCTAACCTCTTATTAACTAAGAATAATTCTTGAAAATCTTTAGCTATAGGAACGTCACATTCTTGAAGAGTCTTTTCATTTATGATTGGTAGATTGGTCTTCGCTGTAAACTGTGATGGCTTCCAACCCAACGCTAATAATTTCTCACCAATCTGCTGCCGACTGTTAGGATTAAACGGTTCGTACTTAGTCTTCGTTACCAGCTTTATTTCTTTCGGTGGAAACATATTAATTAATTTATTAGAGATGTCCGTAGATTTTTCTTGGAGCGTAGCAAGAAGACTTGATGCCTTCATCTCATTAAAATAGAAACCATTTTTAATTTGTATGTTAATGAGATGAGCAACTAAATGTTCCATCTCTATAGAGAACTTTGAGAACCCCTCAAGATCTTTTACAAGCTGAAGATATAGCTCGTGGGTTACATCTACATCTCTGATGCAATACTTAATCATCTTATTACTTAGACCAGAGAAGTCCTCAAAAAATATTTTAGGGTAGGATAGTTGTTCTCCCCACGCCGCAAGGCTATGCCCCTCTTCCCGTACAGGATTAGCTAACCTTGAATAGACAAGGGTATCAATAATTTTACTAATAGGTATCTCAATCTTTAGTAAATCGTAGAGGACAGGGACATCAAAGCCTATGCCGTTGTGCATAATAATTTTATCATACTTACTTAGAAACTCTCCACACTCGTCAAGATTCTGATAAGTATCTGTAGTGTCGCATGTAAAGACAGTGATGAAGTGTGAATCAATATCTTTACACGCAACTACAAATATCTTATCGGGATTGAACCCGTTAGTTTCTATGTCGAGAACAAGTTTCTTAGTCATTAGACATCATGTCTGAAACAATATCTTCTAAACTATGACGAGGTTCCCAACCTAATTTTTTTCTTGCTTTGGTAGGGTCACCTAATAGATAGTTAACTTCAGAAGGACGGTAAAATTCAGGGTTAACTTTTACTATTGTGTCTCCACTATCAGCAAAAGAAACTGTAAAATCTTCACCCTCTCCCTTAAAAGATATATCAGCAAACTCAGGATACCTTTCATGTATCCATAAAAAACTCTGTTGTAGAAAGTCTAACACACTATAAGATTCTCCTGTGGCAATAACATAATCATCACCCTTATCTTGTTGAAGCATTAAGTGCATTGCCCTGACGTAATCTTCAGCATGACCCCAATCACGCCGCGCATTTACGTTGCCTAACTCCAGAACAAAATTAGAACGTGTAGGAGGATACTCATACTCATCAAGTATTCTATTTAAACCATTTGTAATTTTCTTAGTAACAAATTCATCACCTCGCAAAGGACTTTCATGGTTAAACAAAATACCGCATGAGATGTGGAGATCATAAGCTTCCCTATAGTTAACACAACTATGATGAGCAAACGCTTTCGCTGTTCCGTAAGGACTGCGCGGATTAAATCTTGTTAGCTCTGATTGAGGCGGCGTTGATTCACCAAACATTTCTGATGTAGATGCCTGATACATGCGACAACTGGTATCATAATTTCTTATATACTCTAGGAGATTAACAACTGCTAATCCGTTTGTAAAAGCTGTGGTCATAGGTAGATCAAAGCTTGCTCCTACAAAACTCATAGCGGCAAGATTATATATTTCATCTGGTTTAACTTCTCTTAGGATACGCAGAGTAGTTTCCCATTCGTTTAAATCCCCTGTGTGTAGAGTAATTTCATTTATAATCGGAGGATAAAAATGATATAAACGGGAGGTATTATCAACACTGCTCCGCTTAACAAGGCCATGCACTTCATAATTATTAAGTAGTAGAAAACGAGCAAGATACGCACCATCTTGTCCTGTTATTCCTGTTATGAAAGCTACCTTCTTAACTTGCCATCTTGTTTTCATAATGTTCTATACACTCCTGTATCTGATTTGTATAGCGATGTGGACTTACAAGTTTCACATATTCTGAGATGCTTCTCAAGAATTTTTTCTTCTAAGCAACACAAACACTTACGTTTTTTTAATCCCTTACGGTCAAGCTCTTCATCACTAAGCTCGCTTTTATTTTTATTACGATGTCTAGACTTAGAGCCGTTGCACTTACCTGCTCTCCACTTGACACCTTGAACCATGTTCCTCGTTATCTCTTGGTTATATTTTTTACTGAGAAAGTCAGCTACTTCACGGCCCGTAAAACCTTTCTCCGACATATCAAGAATATCTTTCTTAAGAAGCTCAGTGCTTATCATGTCTCGCTCCTTAGAAAATCGCTGGAGAATATATCAGCATCACTTGAACCCGTATCCATCACAGGTGTCTCGTCTTCCTCGTCTTCAAAAGGATTACTTGTTTCATAGATACGGCCTGTCCCTTCACGGTCATAGAAGAGATAAGCGCACGGTCCTGTGTCACCAGAGAACCTGTTCTTAAGCACACGCACTGTACTGGTGTTGCGTATGGTGAGATCATCGTGCTGACTGTTACGTTCTACACCAATCACCATGTCACTAAGCTGACCAATACCCGCTGTTCCTCTGAGGTGAGAAAGAGATATATTAGAACCTTCTTCGTGACCGTTACCGCTTACACGTTTGAGGTGGGTAACGATTCCTAAATGGATATCTAATTCTTTTACAAGCTGTGTCAGCTTAGTCATAATCTCATCAAGAGCACGACGCTCATCACCATGTTCTTGAGAAGACACAATGATAGAGATGTGGTCGATGAATATAAACTTACAGTCCTCACCTTTGGCTAGGTGTCGGACGTTGTAGAGTATCTTATCAATACCCCATGATCCAAAGTGATCAAGTAGGAAGAGCCTACGATTGTTCTTCAGACGATCAAAGGTAGACTGTAGTTCTTCTTCACTGCACTCAACATCAGGAAGATGTATGGGCCTGTTCATATCAAGACCACACAAAGCCATAGCAGTTTTCTTTGGTGTCTCCTCAAGAAACATCATACCAATATTGTACTCAGTCTTTTGTAAAAGATCGTAAACAATCTCCCGTAAGATACTGCTCTTACCCTGACCACTGCCAGCCGTGTAGGTACATAGCTCACCTACTCGCATACCGTAGGTCATGTCATTAAGACCTGCCCAAGGGTAAGGAACAGATAACACATCGTCCTTGGTGTTGAGGATATCCCACATGTCGGAGAAGCAGACAATACCATCAGGGGTATAGGTCTTCTGGTTCCACCATGTATCGGTAAAGAGTTTCTGCTTATTATTTTTTAAATAATCACTAGCGTCTTTGTAATCTTCAAGCGTTACAAGTTTAGCTACGCCCGGTGGGAATAGATTAGCAACGTCATCTGTTGCTTTCTTCCCTGCTTTGTCATTATCAAAGCAAAGAACAACATTCTCAAACTGAGATAGATAACTAATGTTTTTCTTACAGTCGCGTAATGCTGTGCTTGCAGACTTAACTGATACTACAGGCCACTTAGATCCTAACATCTGATAAGCAGCAAGGGCATCAAGCTCACCCTCGACAATGGTAATAAACTTACCAGCCTGATTAAATAAGTTCTGTCCAAACAACAGTGCTGAGTTGATATCCCCTTCAGTGCTGAAAGACTTGTCATCAACCACACGTATCTTGTTAGCGATGTGCTTATTATTTTTATCTACGTAATGATAGATATGCTTAGTAATTTTATCTTTAGTACTAAGACATTTCACTCCGTACTTACGACAGGTATCAACATTAATATTACGATCACTGATACCTATAAAATCTCCCTTGTCAGCCAAGGCAGTATTCCAATTATTTGTTGTGCTCACGGGTACAGTAGCTCCTTCCGTATGTGCATGGTTACTAGGAAAATATTTATTACAACTAAAACAATACCCATGACCATCAGAGTAGGTAGTGTAGGCATCACTTGAATCCCTACAAGGACACGGTATATGTCTTTTAAGAACAGTCGAGGGTTCTCTATCCAAGTTTACATCCCTCCATTAACCTGTCTTTAATCCATAGAAAATCATATCCTAAATTATGAGGATGGGTAGGGATAGGAGACAAATAAAACTTGTAATCTTTTTCAAAAATAGTTTTCCACTCACCAGACTTTGTATCAAGATAAGCAATACAATCCCATTGCATTTCTATACAGTCTGCTTCAATCCAGTATTGGCGAACAGCAAGTTCTTCTTCAATAGAAGATAATTCATCTCGTAGGTGAATATATACACTCATTAATTGCTCCTTTTCTAACAGTTGTTAACTGATATTATTAATAATATTTATAACATTACTGCTAACAACTGTTAACAGTGTCGATCAACAACTGCCGACATCTCTAGCATCCGGTCCTCGAAACGGTCAAGCGTTTTTTTGGGGTGCGTCGGGCGGTGCGACGATTTGTCGCAGTGCGGGATGTTCTTGGGGTGCGTCGGGAGAAGGGGGGGTATATAAAAATAAAAAAAATA
>Ga0208919_1000615_pt1 | contig 23132 bp, 15 predicted proteins | sample 4_EtaG_FD_184076 | JGI IMG/M metagenome (GOLD analysis project Ga0208919, IMG submission 184076) | Marine viral communities from the Subarctic Pacific Ocean - 4_ETSP_OMZ_AT15127 metaG (SPAdes) (version 3) | ecosystem: Environmental > Aquatic > Marine > Oceanic | place: Pacific Ocean | collected...
TGGCCCTTCAATGTGAAAGACAGTTACATAGACTTGTTGCAAATCCTTATGTTGACTGCATTCGGTGCATACTTCGCAGGTCGAACCATAGAAAAGAGTCGTAAACCAAATACATGACCATAAACGAAATAAAAGACTTCCTTGCTGAGAAGCATGGATATCTTAAAAAGAGTGCTGACGTACTATCGGAGAGACTTAATTGCCCGATCGAAGATTGTGAAACAGCACTCTACGAAGCCAGAAAGCTGGCTCGTAAACCAGAAGACAACGATAACGATAGTGATAACGTTATCAATGAATTCGAACAGTTCCTTGACAAAAATGGCATCAGCCAGTCTGATGTGGCCAGTGTAAAATTCTGGCAGACTGTCTCAGGGCAGCAAAGATTCTCCGTAGTTACCAAAGGAGAGTCTATGAGCGTTGAATCTATCAAAGAAGAGATAGAAGAATTCGCAGCTGTCTACAGCCCTAAGGTAGAGCAGAAGGACCATCTGAAAGGTTGGTCTACGCTCAATCCTATTGCCTATGAGATATCTCTGCCTGACATACACTACGGCAAGCTCCATGACTTTAACCTGACACAGGTAGAAGATCAGTACATGATGGTTGTACAAGAGCTAGTTGAGAAGGCCGCAGGACTTGATATCGAAAGATTCGTACTACCAATCGGCAACGATGGTATGAACTCAGAAGGTATGAGAGGTACTACCACCAAGGGGACTCCACAACAGGACTCCGGAGGTTGGAAAGATACCTTCAGGGGATACTGGCAACTGATTACTACAGCAGTAAACTACTTGAAAGAGAAGGCACCTGTAGATATCATAGTTGTATCAGGCAACCACGACTACGAACGCATGTTCTACGCAGGAGATGTGCTCGCAGGATGGTACAGGAATGATGCCAATGTCACTGTAGATAACAGCTACAGTTCTCGCAAGTACTACGAGTACGGGCAGAACATGTTGATGTTTACCCACGGGGACAAAGAGAAACCTGCGGACATGCCACTCATCATGGCAACAGAGAACCCGGAGATGTTTGCTCGTACATCACATCGTGAAGTACACTGTGGTCATCTCCACAAAGAAATGGTCAATGAGTACAGGGGTATCAAAGTACGTTTCATACCATCTATTTGTCCTAACGACGAATGGCATAAGCAAATGGGGTATGAAGCTAAACGAACAGGGCAAGCATATATATGGAATAAGCACAAAGGACTTGAGGGCTATTTACAATCAAATGTTAGAATTTGAAGACGACATAGAAGACGAAGACTTCGCTAAGTCACTTGAAGAGGAGATCGAAATCCTTGACGAGGCCTATCGCAACGCATACAAAATTGCGACAGGTAAAATCAGTGTGCGCGAACTGTTGGATGATGCAGAAGAGATGATCTTTCTTCCCTTCGACCCGTCCGCCCCTGAGACTTTCTCTATAATCGTAGATGATATTATACAATACTTCTCAGACTCAGAAGAATACGAGAAGTGTGCAGAGTTAGTCAAAATAAAAGATAAGTTCGATGACCTTGGATGAAATCGCATACAACCTACTAAACCTAGTTAGAGGAGGTAGGAGCAGCAATGACGAGCAGATATCGCTTAGTCAGCTCAAATTCAACATCAAGCACTACCGTGCGATGTTGATTCGAAGAGACTATGCCCGCAATGGGTATGTGTCTAAAACAATTGAGCAGGACCTAGGGTGTCTTGACTTGGTTAAGGTTGATGCGTCCAAGTGTTGTGACCTGCCTCCCACATGCCCTGTGTTTCGTACAAACACAAAGATGCCCAAGACTGTAAGGTTTAACTTTAGAGATGCATTTACATTTATAGGTAAACCTGACGGCACAGCAGCTATCCCAAGAGTAGAGCCTTACGAAGTAGAGTATCTGCAGTTCGACAAATACACTAATAGTAAACCTAAATATTACGTAATTGATGAGTATATTTACGTCTACAATCCAGGAGGCATGGAGAAAATCAATGTCCGTGGTGTATTTGAGGACCCTGAAGAGGTATACAAATTTAATACCTGTAATGATGGTCCTTGTTATGATGACCAATCCCCATATCCACTCCCCATGGATATGGTTGCAGCTATTAACCAAGGTGTAATAAACGGGGAACTTAGACTGCTGTCCGGGACTTTCTCAGACACAGAGAATGATAAACAACAAGATAAACCACAACAATAATGGGTTACAATACAACTGGAGATAGACTCTTAAACTCCATTAAAGCAGCTGTAAGAGTTGGTGTTTGCGGTGCAATTCTGATTGATGACACAGCTACCCACACTGGTAAGTTCTCTGCAGTTCAGGCCGTAGGTACTACAGATGCAGTTCTCAGCACCAATACTTCCTGTGACATAACAGACTTTGCACAGATTACAATCCCTAAGGGAGTTACGATCTTTGGAAACTTTTCAGCAGTTGACCTGGTCTCAGGCAAGGTGATTGCGTACAACACCTGCGACTAATGGGCTCTCCAGCGTGGCAACGAAGTGCAGGTAAAAGCAAGTCCGGTGGACTTAATGCTAAGGGTAGAGCTTCTTACAAAGCTGCTAACCCTGGCAGTAAACTTGCTGCGCCTGTTACAGAGTCTAGCCCGTCGGGTAAACGCAAGTCCAGACGTAAGTCGTTCTGTTCTCGTATGTGCGGAATGAAGTCAAAGAGGACAGGGTCTAAAGGCAAAAGAGATCCTAACTCACGTATTAACAAGGCACTCCGTAAGTGGAGATGCCGGTGCTAAAATTTAAACTATGCCTAAGACTACAGTAAAATTATCTATGTCCTCCCTGGATCTGACCTCAAGTGCATTTTCAGTTGCGACATCTTTTAACCTTACCACTGATGGTGCAGCAGGTCTTGACGAATCCACAGGATTGGTTCGCAAAAAGATACCTGCATCATTGCACACACTGCTTGCAGCAGCTGACTTCAGCAACAGCGGAGAAAGCCAGCTGGGGTATGTGTTCATTAAGAACTTCTCCACCAATGCCAGCAGCACTGTGTTTGCAGACTCTGTAGCAATTACAGTAGGCTCTCAGCTTGTAGGGCACTTGGCAGGAGGTCAGTCAGCAATCATTCCTTACTCTGCAGACGCAGACTTTAAAGTGACTGCTGACGTAGTAAACACCATCGTCGAGTTTATCTACGTAAACGAGGGGTAATGGCTAGCGAAGGGCTTAAGAAGTGGTTTGGTAGAAACCAAGGTCGTGGCTGGGTGGACTGCAAAGCATCCAAAGCGCAGGGTAAATTTGTGCCCTGTGGTCGCCGTGATGCTTCTAAAGCTAGAAAGTCAGGATACCCAGCATGTCGCCCAACGATGAGTGCGTGTACACGTGCAGGTATGAAAAGAAAGAAGAGTTCTAAAAGAGTCTCCTGGAAGAAATGAGTAAGCTTGTATTTATAAAAAGTAACGCTGAGATCGCATCTGTTGATGGCGACTCTCTGTCGCATATAAAATACATTACTCACAACAGAATAGGGTTGTACTTTGACCTTAGCCAGAGCGGTGCTAAAACTACACTTGAAGTACAGCTCAATGTAACATCAAGTAGAACTAACGAAGCTGTTACCTCTCTAACCCAGCAACTGTCGGGCAGGGGCGTGTACGTGTTTACAGATGTTGTGCTAAACACAGGAGAGTACAGCTCTAGCGGAGTAGAACGCACAAGTCCAGCAGGTCACCCGTCAGACTTTGTTACATCTATTCATTCGATCGCATACACAGAGGGTGTGTTAGCTACAGGTCCTCAAGGCCCAACTGGTCCAGCAGGACCACAAGGACCGGCAGGTACCAATGGTACTAACGGCACTAACGGTACCAATGGGACCAATGGGTCTGATGCTCTTGCTTTGGGCGGTAACGACCAAACTCTGACAGGCGACAGAGACATCGAGGTCTCTGGAAACGATCTTAACTTCAAAGACGGCGGAGTACTTATAGGTCGCTATGACAACGCTGATAATGAGTGGAAGTTTAACAAGAGTGTCAACGTTCAAGGAGATTTTAAGGTAACCGCCACAAGCGGAGTTTCTTCATCTCAGATTAAACTGAATGAGCCAGCTCTGGGTGGGGACAATGGTGTCATATTAAAGGCGCCTTCTACAAACCTCACTGGTGATGTTACTTTTGTCATACCTGATGCGGATGGGTCTGCGAATCAACTGATGAAGACTGATGGTAGTGGGAACTTAAGCTTTACATCTCCTGCAAAAGAGTATGTTAGTTTCAACGGCGGCTTCTTTCAAAACAACACCAGCTTTGTTTACTTCTCAATTAGCTCTGCATCTACAACAGAGAGCTCAACTATAAGCTACTTAACCCTGATGCCGATAGGCTTTGCCTGTAGACTTGTAGATGTCAGTGTGTGGGTGCAAAGTGGGAGTGCAAGAGACGAGACTATATCTGCATATGCCCATAACCTTGGAGCAGGCGCAAACAAGGGAGGTATAACAGCAAGCTGCAGCGCAGGAAACGTAACTGTATTTACATTCAACACTAGCGCTTTTGACTTTGCTGCGGGTGATGAAGCTGGACTTGGCTGGTCACCTAACACAGCCCCTAATGGAGTATCCTGGAAAGCTCGATTCGAGCTTCTTTAATCATACAAACAACAACTAAGATCATGAAAAGGAAAAAGAAGCTTGGGGACTACCTGGGCAAGAAAAAAGTAAAGGCCAAGATGGGCAAAATGAAAGGCAAAATTGTTGAGTCCTCAAAGCGTCTCCAGTTTGGCGATGTTGTGTCTGCAGCAGATCCCAAAGTGGGTGCTAAACTTACAGGAAGAAAAGACGATGACAAGGTCAGAAAGGCTTTGGCAAGCGGCGAGTTGCCTACCAACAAAGGGAAGAAAAAAGATACTCGTCCTGTAGTCGGTAAGGATGTCGGACGTCCCACCAATCAAGGTACTCCCAAGCCTGCTCCTAAGCCTAAGAAGAAGGAAGTGAGCCCGCGTGAAAAGAAGCAGAACCAAGCTCAAGGTTCAGGCGGTAAGGACCGTGCAGGTAATGTCAAAACAAACAACGATAGAAAGCCAGACAACAGAACTGGTAAAAGCGGTTCTAATGCCCGGCGGAAAAACGAATCTTCTGACGCTTTCTTTTTCATTGGTCCAAAGAAGCCCGGTGAACCTGAAAGAAGAAGAAAAATTGACTCACCTTCACAACGTATAGCTGATGAGTTCGTAATGACCCCGGACAACAAGAAGCGTTTTCCTGTAGAGCCTAAGAAGCCTCGCAAGCCCGACGAAAAAATGCAGACGTTGCCCGTCAAGCCCAAGCCTATCAAGAAGCCTGCACCTGCTCCTAAGCCTGTGCCAGGCAGAGATGCAAAGCCTTTGCCCGGAGGTAGTAGCAGACCTGCTCCTTCTGTCAGAATTGATAACCGGAACACCAACAACAATACCAACGTCAACAACAACAGCCAGTCTCAGTCCCAAAGCCAAAAGCAGGAGAGCGGCAGCAAAATGAAAGACCGTAGAAGCAAGGTCGATCGTATCAAGGACAGAGCTAGTAAGCGTGTTGACAGAATCGAAGGTCGTAAGGAAAGACGCGCTGAGCGTCGTAAGAAGATTGGTGCTGCTAAGTCTAAAGTTGTTGGTGCTATCGACAATGCTAGAGGCAAGATGGCAAGACGTAGAGAAGCTGTTAAAGGCGCTAAGTCAGAAGCCAGAGAGCAGATTAAGAAGGCTAGAGGTAAGGCTAAGAAAGGCATGATGAAGTACAAGCCTGGAGGCTTCAAGCCTGACTTCCTCGACATGGACAAGGATGGTAATAGAAATGAGCCTATGAAGAAGGCTTTGAAAGACCGCAGAGGTAAAGGCGGTTACGGTAAAAAGAAGAAGCGATGAACTATCCAAAGCTAGACTACAAGAAAGGCGGGTTCAAGATTAGCCCTGCCTGCAAGTCCGCTGCTCGAGCAAAGTTCGACGTATACCCTTCGGCATATGCCAATGCCTGGGGTGTACGTTGTACTAAGGCTGGAGGACCAGGTAACATGGGCAAGTCTAAGAAGAAGGCCGGTGGCATGAAAAAGTGTAAGCACGGCTGTTGATGCATACAATTAAGGACATACACAAGGATTACGTAAAGCATGTTGATGACCCCATAGAAACTCGCTTGTTTAAGCAGATCTGTGAGGAATTCAACATGCTAGTAATCGATATGGTCCTTGAGGGTAAACAGTTTCCTATGGGCTATAACCTATCCAACTTATCAATCAGAAGGATAGAACGTAACCCAAGCAAGCCCACAATAGACTGGTGGGAGAGCAACAAGTACAAACAAGAGTTGCTTGCAGAAGGCAAGGATCTCTACAATGCAGAGACTGAGGAAGGTGAAAAGTGGTTCATCTACTACACCGACCCATGGTATTGCAAGTATCACTGGCAGAAGTCCAGATGTAAACTGGCTAACAAGTCTGCCTATAGGTTTACCCCTACCAGAGGAGCAAAGGGGAACAAAGAGAAGCTTACTAGGCTACTCAAAGAAGATGATTTAGCATACCTAAGATTCAAGAAACATGGCAATATATAAGACTGTATCGAGCAAAGAGATTGTCCGTAAAGTTATGCGTGACCTGAACCCCACTGGTGGGGACTGGTTGCATGATGCCATTGAATGGATAGGTGAAGCACTTGAACACATTGGATCTAGCGCTCAGCTGGAGACAAAGGTGTGCACCTTGGACGTAAAAGACCACAAAGCTATGCTGCCCCCGGACCTGTACGTGATCAATCAAGTAGGTCTGAGTAACCACCACGACATAGATGGTGTAACCTCTGAAATTACAGAGCTGCGTAGAGACATTGTAGAGCTTACCGAAGTCTACAAGTCTGCTAAACAAGACATTGACATCAAAATAACTAAGTCATCAGATGGTACGTTTACCTCTGACCTGACAGCTAATGATGTAAAACAATACTCCAATATATCTAAGACTGGAGACATCAAGTTGAACGAGATGAATGCAAGGCTCGTTGTACTTGAGAACTCTTTGGTTGGGGGAGAAGACATGCTCAATGTCAACCCAATCAAGTACTGCACATCTAACTTCCCTAAGGGATCGCACTGCGATGATTGTGTGAATGAGAGAGCTGTATCACAGGAATGTTACATGGTCGAGAGTGACTACGTAAAGACATCCTTCAGCAGCGGCATGTTGTGCCTTGGCTACAAGGCTATGCCCACAGACCCAGACTGTTACCCTCTAGTACCAGACGATATAAGCTTTAAAGAAGCTATGTTCTGGTATATATATAAGAAGATGTTGCTTGGTGGAACAATTGATGTCAATAAGAACGGAATCCAGTACACGTTTGCAGAGCAGCAGTGGAAATACTACTGCACACAAGCGCGTAACGCAGCTGTATTCCCAGACATTGACCGCATGGAAAGCTTCATGAATCAGTGGGTCAGACTCATTCCTAATATTAATCGCCACGATCTTGGGTTTGATAACCTCGGAGACCGAGAGGATATCTACAGAGGTCAGTACAACACTTACGGTAGATGAAGAAGCTAGTAAGAGGTATGGTCAAAGACACGTCTCGTGCTGACCAACCCGAAGGCACAATGCGAGACGCTCTTAACGCCAACCTGAATATTACAAAGGGCACAGTCGTTAACGAGCATGGCACCGTAGGCTTCACGTCTATGGCCAACTTCCAGGTGCTTGGTAGTATTACACTTGAGAATGACAAGATTGTACTGTTTGGCCATGATACCTCGGAGACTGTAAGTGTCGATGAGATAAGACAGCTTGATCCCCACACAGGTATCATGATTGTCTTGTATAGAACAAACGCTCTGGGGTTCAGAGAAACTCACCCCATTGTTGCCATTGCAAGAAGAAACCAAGCCAACGATGACCTGGTGTACTTTACAGATGGCTTTTCTCAGACAAAGCAGGCATACGCAGGGTTTGAGTACGTCGATGACAGCAACCCACCGAGAGTCATCAACATCACCAAACAAATAAAAGCCAGAGAAGGCGGTCTTAACTTTACAGAGCTATACGACAAGACAAACACTTTCCACAAGCTTGACCTTGTACCTAGAGTTGGGGAGCACTCCAAGATTGACAGCGCTGCAATTATAACCGGGGGCTCTCTGACCAGCGGAGCTTACTACCTTGCTCTTGCATACGCTGACCAGGATGGGTTGGAGACAAACTACTTTGTCATGTCTAACCCTGTATACATTGTACCAGGAGAAGAGAACTCCCTCCCAACCAATACTCTGATTGGTGCAGAAGGTGGGGCACCTACTAACAAATCTATACAGTGGTCTCTTAAGACGCCACAGACAATAGACTATCAACTAGTGCAGCCTGCAGTAATCAGGGTAATCAATGAAGAGCAGACTGCATTTAAACTCCCAACTGTACAGTTTGAAGCAGCAAACTTGACAATTACCTACACTGGTAATGAACAGGCTTTGCCATTGTCTACCGAAGACATCCTCGTAGATGACGTTACTTACACCTCAGCAGAAGCAATAGCACAGCTTGACAATAGACTGTACTTGGGCAATGTCACGTCTACAAAAGACATAGGGTTCCAGCCGTTTGCTTCACAGATACAGATCAAAGCTAGAACTGAGAGAAAGCCTCAGTTCAACCCTAGAGTGTTTGATACTTTCATCTTGAACCAGGGGTATGCAGCTATGCTTCAGACGTACAACAAACCTATTGGTAGACAGTACTTTGAGAAGTTTACAAGAGAAGGGAGCGACACCAGCTACACCCCTGACGGATTAGGAAATGCTATAGGCTCATACGCAGAGATACTTCAAGACCTGCTCACTGAGGATGACAAAACAACACTCAAGGGATATAGAGACGTAAAGCATAGCTTTAAAAAGAAGAGCTACAGAAGGGGCGAGGTGTATGCATTTTACATCTCGTTTGTTCTGAAGGACGGCACTGAGACATATGCTTACCACATACCTGGGAGAGAAGCACGTACGTTCAGTAGCAATGGAGACATTACTGAGGACGCACAGTTCAAAAATTTCTCCAACGGGGACATTAGAACTGCTACAGGATTTAGACCTGAAGAGTTTAGACTGCAAAATGACAATGCAAATATCTATCAGGTAGTAGATACTGCGTCAAAAACATCTGGGTACGAGTTGGGAGATATGGCATTCTGGGAAAACGAGAATGAAAGATACCCCAACACTCCAGACTTCCTAATAGCAGATGTGTCCGGTAATGGTAGCCCAAACCTTACAACTAGAACCCTTGCAGGAGAAAACGTAAGACACCACAAGTTCCCCAGCAATCTAACTAGTGATATCTCTTTCATAGACAGGGCTACAAACAATAGTACTTCTAGATTTGAGGAGGTGGCTGAAAAGTTCTCTGTAACAGGAGACACGTCAGAGGGATCACTGCACGCAGATGATAATGTTGGAGACGAAGGTGGTCTGAGAATGTCTGAAGCCATAAGGCTGATGGGCATCGAACTGGAGAACATTAAGATCCCCAAGTACATACTCGAACAAGTACAAGGCTACAAGATCTACTACGCTAAGCGTGGTAAGGAAAATAGAACCATACTCGGGCAAGGTGTTGCTGTACCAGGGCATCCTAGGTATGCTACTGTTAAAGAGCAGTCTTTAGCTGAAGCTATCAAGGGTCCGTACAAGAGGGCTTTCTACATGTATGGAGGACTTGACCACACCGACTCATGTGCAATCGATACTATAGGTCACTGGAAAAGCAACAACGGAGGCAACATAGAAAAAAATTACTATGCGCACCCAGTATTTAAGATTCACGATTTTAACCTATTAAGAAACCGTGACAATCTTAAAGCTGCAACACACGTGCAGTGCCAGTACGGGGTGATGTTCAGAATGTACCAAGGTGGGCCTGGTACATTCGTAGACCCCTGCCAGTACGATCAAATTGACAATGCTGTTGCAGACGCTTCTGGTGATGCAGTTTACAACCAATACACTACCAACGACGTATCTATAAAAGACGGTCACAGCACGACGTTCCCATCTCTTGGCTGGGTAAGCCCTCAGATGAAGAACACTGTAGACTTCTACTGGCATGACCCCATGCACTTAGGAGCAACTATGAATAACGTAGACAAGGACTTGTTTGGGGTTAGCAGGGTGCTTGACATTAGTGACGTAGTAGAGGGAGACGCTGGGATATTTGATGAGCAAGGTGAGGCTCTTAGTGATCTTAAGGCAGCGAAGAGAGCTAGAAGATTTAGAAAAGGTGAGGACCTTAGCCAGCCTGCTGAGCACAACGGTGGATATGCAAATAACACAGAGCAAGTGCTCGCAATCAAAGCGAAGGAGTCTAGAGTTAGAGCGTGGTACACCTCTGTGATGATAGCCACTGCCTATGTGCAGCCAGAGACAGTCCTAACCAACCCCTACGTAATAAAAGGGGGAGACTTCAAAGGGATGGGTAACCCAGACAATCCCCAGAACAATCAACCAAATAGGTTCTACCAAGAGACAGGGTTTGACAACAATCAGCTGACTCTGACCATAGAGCCTACAGGTAAGATATTGCTGAATGGTAGAGAAGACCATGAGTCTACAGACTCTGCGTCTTTCAAAGGAGCAAGCTACCTATACAACAGAGCAGGAGAAACAGCACACGCAATAAGCTTGACTAGTGGGCTACCTGCTCTGCGTGGACACTTACCGTTTAACCAAGGGCTTGCAGGTAATCTAGACGCAAACGGGTATAGAGTAGGACTTACAACATGGGGTGATGGGAACAGATGGCTGTACCCAGACGCTCCTATCGATGGCTTGCCGCTGTGGTACCAGAGATTTGGTGAGACTCAGACTCCAGGTAACTACTTCGGCAACCAAGACCCAATACAACTGTACAAGCCTTCAGAGTTCAGGGGGCTACACTACACACTGAGGATGGCAAACCAGTTTAATGGATTGCCTATGGCATGGATGGTAAATATCTGCTCATTCAGAACAGAGGTATATGCACCATTTGACCAACAGCAACTTGTGTGGACTGGGTACTACAAAGACATCACCAATGCCAACACTACATCTGGTGCAGCACTGACTGATGATCAAGCAGTCAACTATTACACAGGAGCATCATCCGGTAACATCTTTGGTGGTGATACATACATTACAAGGCATGGAGTAAGGACTACATCTCAGAGCTATGGACATGCCTACTTCAGAGCTGCACAGAACTTGCAAGACCCAGTGTCTTATGCCCTGATCAATGAGAATGGTGGGGTTACTCAAGATGAAGATCTTGGTAAGTACTTGCTTGGAGCTGAGCAAAGTGACGGTAGTCAGGATGTGGGGGAAGGCATAACTACAAAGAAAGACAGGTTCCAAGGTGATATACCTTTGGAACTTAATCCTAACAAACACAACAAGTTAGGTCTTACAAATAGTGTCCCCATTTGGAACTACAACAGTGCGAATGCAACAGATGCATCTAACAGTGGGGACAACAGAGAGGTAGCAAAGAGGACACTAACCATACTCAAAGACACTTGGAACTGGGTAAAGGGTAACGTCAACCCGGTGTCCACCATACTGTACTTCTACTGCGAGTCCGACGACCTGATCGAGTTCAGGCATATCAAGGACACAGAGGCAGGGCAGGAAACTAAGATCTTTGACTACCACACAGCAGGGTCAATGTTGTTTGATCCACCAACTGAGGACTACACCAACCCTGACAAAATCCTCTACGGTAGCCACTTCTCTGCACTGCAGGACTTGAAGGTCACACAACCGCTGCCTGTATTTGCAGAGCTTGAGAAAGAGAACACATTCCCAAGACGTATCGTGAGGTCAGATATTGACTCAGGTACACTTGCTGATGGGTACAGAAAGTTCCGAGGTCTAAACTTCAAGGACGTACCATCACAGCGTGGTGCTATCAAGAGGCTATTTGACTACAGAGGTACGTTGTACATCAACACCACACGGTCTCTCTTTGTTACTCAAGGTAAAGAAGAGCTGCAGATAGGTGCTGCTACAGCGTTCATTGGGAACGGTGACATCTTTACAAGAGAACCTGCTGAGGCACAGGAGTCTACAATTGGGTACGGTGGTACGTCATCTAGACACGCACACGTGACTACACCCTACGGACACTTCTATGTCAACCAACATGACCGTAAGATATTCATGGCAGGTAGTCAAGGACTTGCAGACATCTCAGGAGGACTGCAAACATGGCTTAGAGACAACATGCCGTTTGTCCTGGAACAGTATGGTATAGACCTTGGGTCAGATCTGGCACAAGAGAATGGATTCTACACAGATGCAACAACAGGTACCAGTGTCCCACTTGGGTTTACGATAGGGTATGACCCTAAGTTTGAGAGAATCCTGATTACAAAGCATGAGCCTGTGCCCACAGATCAGTTTGTGTCAGACTTCAATGCAGGTAGGATTGTAATCAGCAAGGGTATACCTCACGCTGTACCGCTTGACGGGCAAGAGTGTGAAGACCCTGATGACACTAGTCCTGTAGAAGATGAGTACGCAAGACAAAAAGGAGCTGAGACTGGAGGCCTGGATGTATTCTGTGGACCAATATGGTTTGGTAACCCCACATACTTTAAGAAAGGAGGGTGGACTCTGTCATACTACCCCAAAGAAAGAATATGGGGCAGCAGACACAGCTACTTACCAAACATGTACGCTCACACACCTAACGAGATGTACAGCTTTGCAAAGACCTCAGATGACGATGACAGTCTAGGCTTTATGAGCTGGGAGCACAGCAACAGTAAGAATCCTGGCAGATTCTATGGCAAGGTCTACAACTTTGAAATAGAGTTCATTGACAACACAGCTCAAGGAGAACCAAAGATCTTCAGCAACTTCTACTACTGGGCAGAGTCATACATAGACGATGGTCGACACGTATACGAAGTAAATAAGGTAACTAACCCAGTGTTTGACACGTTCTATGCATACAATAGCACGCAGATAACAGGGTCCAGTACTACAATTAATTACCTCAACAACGCTAGACTCGTAGATAGAGTCTGGTACATCAACGATATAAGAGACTACGCTAAGACAGAAAATATTACAAGCGGGGAACTTATAACAGGTACAGAGAATGTTGCTGGATATATAACGTCAACAGTAACTAGTCACATACAGACCGAGCCTATGTTCGATGAAGAGGGAGTGGTTAACACTGACTACGTAGATGCTGCAAAAGAGTGGTATAACCGTAGAAAGCTTATCGATCATTACCTAGGGGTTCGACTTATACATGATAATTCTAATAGAAATTTAGTACATTTGTATGCTGTAGGTACTAAGTTCCGTAAATCTCATAGATAATGGCAAACAAGAAATTTCTTAAAGACGCTCGTAGAAAGATGGAACGAAGGGGTACCGTAGGTGCCTTCAAGGAGTACTGTGGAGGTAGTGTTACAGATCAATGCATACAACGTGGCTTAAATAGTAACAACCCACTGACACGTAAGAGAGCACAGTTCGCAAAGAACGTACGCAAGATGCAGGCTGGTGGACCTATGCAACCAATGCAACCAATGCAGCCTATGCAACCACAGCCTGCACTTCAGTTGCCTAATGCTATGCCTGCACAAGAGCTGCAAGCGTCAACTTCTAATGTCGCAGACGGTGTAGAACAAGGTGGTGGTGACGGAGGTGGTGGTGCATATCAAGCAGCAGGAAAACTTGTTTCTATGGCAGGTGATGCGGCCACTGCATCTTCAGTAACTGACAAAGGAAAGACTACAGGTCAAATAGCTTCAGGTGCAGGTAAAGGTGCTGCAAGTGGTGCAGCTATTGGCACTATGATATTTCCTGGTATTGGTACAGCAATAGGTGCCGGTGTTGGTGCTATTGCAGGAGGCATTTCGGGGGGAGTTAAGCAGAAGAAAGCCAACGAGGCAGCAAGCGATCAAAGAATCGCCGAGACTCAAGCTCTTGCAAATCAGTACCAAGCCAAGTACGGGTCATTTGCCAGATACTACAACGGTGGTGCAACAATGCCTACACAGCAAGACGGGTTTAACCCTACCCCAAACAACACTACTCAACTTCCTGGTGGAGTGCAAATGCCTATTGGGTTTGGGGTTGACAAGTTTGTAGGTAACAAGCATGATCAATCTGGTATGGGCTCACCGAGCGGTATCATACTCGAAGAGGGCGGTAAGTCTAAGCCTGGCATTGAAGTGGAGGACGGTGAGTTGCAGACTGATGTCAAGACCAAAGGGGGAAAGAAAGAGTACATTGTCTCCGACTTTATAGTCAACCCAGCTACAGGCAACACATTGGCTGAAGACATGGAGAAAGAAATCAAATCAGCAAGAAGCCAGAAGCAAGCTGAGGAGATTAAGCAGAAGTTTGTCAAGCTTAACGAAGAGCTCAAGGAAGATGGTAAGCCTGAGATGGTGAAAGCTCAGGATGGTAGCTACACTGCGATGTCCGCAGAGGACGCAAAGGTTGGAAAGCAGAAAGATATGGGTAAAGGGTTCTTTGGCGATGCTACAGCTGAAAGCCTTGAAGAACTTAAAGAACGCAACCCATGGTACGACTTCTCTGACTTCGATCCTAACAGCCCAGAGTCAGTAAAAGACTTCCAGAAAGAATACAACAAGCGTGCACCAGAAGACCAGAAGGTCGTTGAAGATGGTAGGTACGGTACTCAGACTGATAGCATCGATATGAAGAAGGCAGAAAGTAAGTCTGAAGGTAAGCCTGCAGGAAGTTCTGAAGAGGAAGAGACATTAGATATCGAGGAGGTAGAGCTCGAAGAGGAGAACATCGACGACGATCTGTTCGAAGACAAGACCACCGAGAAGAAAGATGATGCAAAAGGTGACGACGAAGAGAGCATTAGACTTCGTCCTACCGGCACCATGATTCAGGCTCTTGGTCCACTGGCTCAGCTGAACGAGAGCTATACTCCACAGAAAGTCAGACCTGAGTACATCGATGCACCTACACTGCGTAGAGACAACTATAACAGAGAGCGTTCAGAAGAACGAGCTGGTCTTGCAGCAAGCAATGAGGCAGCATCTAGAGCAATGTCAGGCCCTGCAGCATTTGCTGCTAGGCAGTCTGCAGCAGCGCAGTCTGCTAACAGACAACGTCAGATTACCTCTGCAGAGGGTAGAGCAAACAGACAGATTGCTGACCAAGAGAAAAGACTGCAGATGGCAGCTGACCAAGCTAATGTGAATGCATTCATGAGAGCTGACTCTCAGAATGTAGCAGCATCAAACCAGGCAGCGATGTACAATCAAGAAAACAAAGTTGCAGCAATTAACCAGCTTGGTAAGATTGGGACACAGACGGTTGCCGATAGAAGTCAGCAGCGTGCTGATGTCTTTGCAGGGCAAGCTGGGCAGATTGACGGAGAGTTTGATAGAGCACTCCAGAACTTCTACCCAAGCAGCAGACTCCCGTTTGGACCTAAAGTAAATATCAAACCACAGGGTGGTACAACACTTAGCCCGGATCAAATAAGTTTGGCATACCAACAGTCTTTGATTGATGCAAAAGCTGCCGAGACTGAGGTCTCAAGAAGAGGTGGATACATCAAGGGTAAGAAGAAAGTCAGACGTAACAGAAGAAAGAAATGAAGAACTTTGGTGCACCAGTAAGTGGGTATGTTGACTACAAGTTCCAGGAGATAGGTAATCTTCGTAGGGAACGGTACATGGACAACTTCTACATGAGTGAAGCTATGCGTCAAAGCGCTGCTGATCTCCAAGCCGCTCCGTTTGAAGGAGACGAAGCATATAGACAGCAGCTTCTCTCTGCCACAGACAGTACTTTGCAACAGATTGCAGAGAAAGGGGACTACGAGAACATGACTCTTGCAGTTAACAGAGCATCAACTGAGTACCAGAAAAGAGCAAAGCCCTTGGCACAGAACAAGGCAGCTTACGATGCATACAAAGAGAACCTGAAAGAACAGTACGAGAAGGGGGATATCAACTTCGAGCACTACCAAGGTGAGCTTGCTTACTCTACAGCAAACTACAAGGGCCTAACCATGGACGAGCAAGGCAATGCGAAGAACTTCTTTGGAGGAAGAGATGCTGTCCGAGACCCAGACATCAACGGTATGTTGAAGGATGCACTCAACGGCATGAAGGCTGACGGCGACACTACAATCCGTAGAGTTGTGGGTCAAGGCCCTAACGGCATGCTTGAGGTTGAGACAGAGCAGGGCATTGAGTACATCAGCCCCGACAGAGTAGACGCTGCAATGCAGTCCGTTATGCAAGACGGCTCTGTAACAGCATTCATAGACAGGACAGCCCAGCTGCGTACAGTGTTCGAGGATGAGGCTACAACCCTTAAGTCTCTTGAGGGCTCTATGAAAGAGCTTAAGCAGGCAGATGCCAACCTTGATACTCTGATTGCTGACGCTCGCTCTGAAGATGAGAAGCAGCAGTTAATGGAGCAGAAGACCAGGATGCTTGAGAACATCTCTACCTTAGATAAGACAATGAAGTCTGGGGACTTAGAGGAGATGCATAAGATGACACAGAACATCGAAGCAGGTAAAATCCGTAACCAGTATGAGTCTAGCGCTAGAAACATCTACTCCTTCCGTAAGGTCAAGGATAGCCAGAAGAGCTACTACGACAAGATGTACATGCAGCTCCAGCAGCAAGGCTTTGACTTGGAGAGCACATTGAACCCAGTGTCCTTCGAGGGCAACATGGTTCAGTACAAGAACCCATTTGGGTCCAACGACTACGAAGCTTCTGAGCGGAGAAACGAACTTACTACGAGGTATGATACGGCAGTTAACTTGTTGAATGAGCTCCCAGAAGATGCATCACCAGAGTTGGTGGAGCAATACCTTGGAGGCGTCCGTACAGTTGAGAAGGACATTAGAGCCCTTGATGACTACGTGATGTTTAGATACGGACAAGCCAACCCAGAGCTTGTAAACATGCCAGAGTACAAAGAGCTGCAAGCAGAGATAGATCAGAAGCAGGCGGAGCTTGATGAAATAATGGCCAACAAGACCGGTAGCGAGGATGTGATTAGAGCTTTGCTCGGTACTACAGGTGCAGGTTCTGCAACAAGAAACAGACTTAGATACCTGAGAAAGAAAAAGCAGGAGTTCTTGAGAGAGAAGGCAGATAAAGATCCGCTTGGTGGAGATCTTGAAGTGTCATTCAGCTACTCCAACGCTCAAGGTTTGCCGCAGTTCAGAACTGATAAGGCAGCTAAGATCAGAGGTAAGGAGGTTGACAGTGCAATTAAAACTTACTTTGAGGCTGTACCAGATGACTTGATGATTTACATACCAGGACGTGGTGGTGCTGGTGAAATGGTCAGCTACGGTGAAGCTAGGGGTTACGTTGAGCCCTCATCTGGTAGAAACGAAGTAGTACCAGACAGCATGAAGATACCGTTGGATGCTGAATACGCTTCCCATGGCATCAGTTTGCAGGCCCCAACACCAGAGCTTGGACCTACTTTGCAGATTAATTACACAAGTGAAGAGGGAGGAAATGGTTCGTATATTGTACCGTTGAACCAAGCTATCAACATACCAGAGCTCGCTCAACACTTGAACACTCCGTCTATGAGGGTGTACGGTGAAATAGAAAGATATGGTAGAGGCAACGTGGTTGGTATGACCAGAACACTCCCAATGACCAGCAGTGCTGGAGCAGGTAAGATGGAGATTACTTACCGCGAAGGAGGACCGGAAGCAGTGTTTATCTCTGCAGATGGTAAGAGAAGCGAGGCAATACCGGTGGATAGCACCAAGTTCCACAACGCAGTTGAACGCAATCAGATTACACTCTAATGGCAGAGCTTAACCCACTGACTGGCCTCCCTTACACAAAGGAGCAGGTTGACATTACTACACCTGATATTAATCCTCTGACTGGTGAGAACTACACCTCACAGCAGATGGCTAAAACCAGTAAGGTTGGTGCTCCTGCGCAAGGACTAACTACACCTCAGCTGCGAGACAATCTTGCAGACTACAAGAAGTACGGTGTGTCTATGAGCCGCTTCGCAGATCACGAAGAGGACAGAGCTAGATATCAGTCAAGGTCAGAGAAGTGGGGAAGAGGTTTGATGAAAGCTGGTGTTACTACACTGGGCGCTGTTGCAGATGGTACAGTTGGACTTCTCTCGGGTATAGGAGAAGCATCCTACCACGAGGACTTCAGCTACTTCTACAACAACGCAGTTGGTAAGCAGGTCGACAAGATCAACAACTGGATGTCTGAGAACTATGCCAACTACTATACAAAGGCAGAACAGGAGGCAGAGGGTCTAGAGTCTTTGGGGTATGCAAACTTCTGGGCAGACAAGACTATGAACGGCATTGGATATGCTGTTGGCTCAATTGGTACTGTGTACTTGACTGGTGGGGCTGGTGTTCTTACTAGAGGTCTTGACACTGCCAGCAAAGGCCTTAGAATGTATAGAGCAGGTAAGCTTTTGCAGGGGGCTGATGATGTTGTTGGTGCAGGAGCAAAGGCGCTTAAGCAATCTGCAAGAGGGCAGAAGGCATTGAAGGGTGTCCAGCAGTTGGAGATTGGTATGATGATGTCTGCGGGCGAGTCAAACGTTGAAGCTCGTGAGGCTTTGCACCGTACTACAGAAGCTCTGAAGCAACAGCGTGCGGATGAGCTTGGGGTACGTGTCTCTCAATTGTCTGAGGCAGATCTTGACGATATACATCGAGAAGCATCTAGTGCAGCCAACATGGTATGGGGCTTGAACATGGCTGTTTTGTCTGCTACCAACATGGTTGGTTTTGGTAGACACTTGATGCCCAAGTACACTAACATGCGTACAGGCATGAGCGGTATTACCCGTGATGCAAAGACGAAGAAGTTTAAAGACTTTTGGAAAGAGTCACCTACATGGGGTGGTGTTGTAGACAGATACCTCAAGGGCCCAATCAGAGATGGCATCTCAGAAGCTTTTCAAGAGAGCTCACAGTTCCTGTTCCAGGAAGGTGCAGACAAAGTCATCAATAGGCCTGGGGGAGGTAACGTGATTGAAGACTGGACCGAGTCTATGATGGAGTCCTATGGAGATATCTACGGCACGAAGGAAGGCAAAGAGTCAGCAATGCTTGGCTTCATCGTCGGTGCTCTGATGGGTGGGTTTGCCAGTGTAAAACAATACACAAACGCTACTGAGATAGATGCCAACCGTAAGAAAGTAATTGACTCTCTCAATGACCCAGCTATTGACAAGGCACTTGGTATGGCTGCCCGGTTCAAGAAGACACAAGAGAGTGCACAGAAAGCACAAGATGCCCTTGAAAAGGGAGACCACAAAGCATACAGAGATGCACAGTTTGAGCTGTTGCGTGATGAGATTGCGATGCACTACGAGAATGGTACACTTGACTTGTACCTAGAAAGACTCGACGATGCTGCTCTTATGGAGGACGAAGAGTTTAGAGAAGCCTTCAACATCCCAAAGGATGTGAAGTTCGACAAGAGCAAAGCCATCCAGAGTGTGCGGAGCAAGATCAAAGAGTACGAAGAACTTCGATCACAGGTAGAGTCTGCCTACACCTCACGAGCTAAGAGCGGTATTGACAGAGCCTTCATGTCCAAGGAGGAGAAGGAGGCAGAGAAAGAGATGCTTACTGACGAGGCTATGCTTCGCAACAAGATCATCGAGCATGGCATGGGGCTGAAGGATAAAGATGGTCGTATCGATCACCTTATCCAGGAGCTGAATGAGATGCGTAACAGGGCTACCTTCAAGGAGGATGGCACTGAGCTGTCTAGAGAAGACTTTGGTGAGATAGGCCCTGTGGCAGAGATTGTAGAGGTTGATGAACAAGGCCAGGTAACTACAGTTGGGGGCGGTAATGTAAGTGCAGAGGCTGCTGTCAAGCTACAGGAGTTGGAGGAAGCTATCAGGAAGAACAATCCTATCGAGGCTGAAGAAGCAAAGAAGAAGATAGCTGACCTCAAGAGACTTCTTAGAGATAGAAACAATACTGTTGGTGCTATCGCTGAGTTGTCTGGTAGACCAGAAGATATGTCTACAGCCATTGCTCGTGAGAAAGCAAAGCAGTCTATAGAACGTATGCGTACTCGTGAGAATTCTGTACGAGAGCGCATGCAGGAGACCAATACTGCGGCAGAACTTGCTAAGCTCGTGACAGATGTCTTCGCTGAAAAAGACAAAATAGGCTTAAGCCAAGAGTTTCAGAAAGAGCTTGCAGAGGAGCTGTCTCGTCGCAATGAGGCTGAGACAGACATGATGGACGAGATGGTCTATGAAGACCTGAGCAGACTTCGTGCAGAGCTTGCCAAAGAAGAAGACCCTGTACGTAAAGCTGTGCTGCAAACACACATTGCAGAGCGAGAGGCGCAGGGTAGAGAAGAAGGTATACCACGTCCAGAGAAGAGCAAGGCCAAGGCTAGTGAAGAAAGAGAAGCTGCACGTGAGGCTATAGATAAGAAGACTGCAGAAGCAAAAACAGCAGCAAAAGCTGAGCATGCTTCCAACCAGACAGAAGAGAAAGACCCCCCCAAAGAACCAACTCAGGCAAAAGGTACCGGCACAACAAGAGTAGCATCTCAAGGTAGGTTTGAGCAGGACAAAGACAACAAGCATGTGCTTAAGGACGGTCAGCTGCAACCCGGTAATCTTGAGAAAGATGTCCTAGACGGTGTTACACTCAACGGCTCACCTGCCAAGATTGACTATGACGCACAGCGTGAGACAATGGAGGGAGACACTGTTGACCTCGTACACCTTGGTACCAACAAGAATGGTTTTCAGGTTGTAGGTATTGTCAAGGACGGCAAGCTGGTGGGTGTACTCAAAGACCAAGCTGGTTCTGTGGGACTGCTCGTGGAAGGAGAGTCTAAGCCTGCACGTGTTTCACAGAGATTTGACAACAACCCGATCAACACTCCAGAGATGCGGAGTGTAGAGTTCTTGCTTGATATCCCAGGCTTTATTGGATTTGCAGTCAGACGTAACGAAAGATTTGATGCAGGTGAGGGTGCTAGCAAAGAGTTGCAAGAAGCTGTTGCCATACTCAATGATAACCTGGAGAAGAATAAGGCAGCCATTGGTGGTGTTGTTGCTGTTGTAAGAGCGCCAAATGGTGAAATCAAACCCCTTGTTGTAAGCACTAAGGCTATAGGGGAGAAAGGTGCACAAGATCTTCTTGGTGCAATCTTCGAAGGCAAAGACCTTACACTGATTCGTCAGGAGTTTGGTATCACTAACCAGGTGACTACAGAAGCTCCTAAGTTTATCATAGAGCAGATAGGGGACAAGCTTATTGTCAGCTGGGAAGTTGACGGAAACATCGTCAGCTTCAATGCTGAGCAGCTCAAGTCTCTCTACGAGAGTGACGGTAAGAACGGTGAGTTCACTGTGGGTAGCTTCCAACCTGTTGAGGTAGATGGAGAGAAGACAGACGAGATGGGGTTTGTCAAGAGCAAGAACGATCCTACCACAGACCTGAACAGAGATGAGTTCAGAGCGCAGGCTCTTGCTAAGCTAAGAGAGATTCTCCCCGGTATTAGGTACCAAGTTGACCGCACCCTTGTGGGAGACATGGGCTACGTAAAGGGACAGATGCTGAACCGTGTAGAGGTTGACTTCATGGCTCTGCCTAACGGAGAGCTGTTTGTTGACCCACGCATCGTAGTAGAGGAAACAACACAGGCACCAGCAGAAGAAGTTGTAGAGAAAGTTGGACAACAGGTTGAGCAGAACAAGCCTAAGTCTACAGTTGTACGTGAGAGTGAAGAAGTATCTACAACTACCGACGAGGAGTTCGATGAGATGTTCGGCTCACCAGAAGGTAAGGTTGTATCCGAAGAACCTTTTGAGTTTGCACCTGAGCAAACTGAAGAAAAAGCTCGTACAACAACAAAGGTTATCTCTGGGGGTCAGACTGGTATTGATCAGTTAGGCTTGGAAGTGGCTCAGGAGCTGGGAATTGAGACAGGAGGTACTGCACCAAAAGGATTTAAAACAGAGGCCGGTGACAATGCAGACTTGGGCTCTAAGTTCGGATTGGAGGAAAGTGATAGGCGAGACTACCCCACACGCACTAGGGCCAACGTAGAGAACTCTGATGCAACTGTATACTTTACTGAAGGTCGTAGTGCGGGACTTGCAGCAACCCGGAAAGCTGCCCAAGAATTAGGAAAACCTTTCATACTAAATCCTACAGCTGAGCAACTAAGGCAGTTCTTGGCTGAGAACGGCGTTAAAGTTCTCAACGTTGCGGGGAACAGAGGCAGCAAAGCTAGCCCTGAGCTTATCTCCCAAGCAAAGGAGGTACTAGGAGAGGCTTTGGGGCAAGACCAGGGTAAAGCCTTCAGACTCGGTAAGAAGGGTGGTCGTAAGCTGAATAGAACCAGAGCCAGGAAGTTCTTGCAAGAGAGATTTGGTAAGGACGCTGTCGTCATCTTCGACCAGCTCATACAGATCGGGGATGATGTTGCCCATGGCTTTGTGCAGAATGGTGCAGTGTACCTCTGGAACAATGCTGAGATAGGCACTGAGTACCACGAGGCATTCCACTTGATGTTCCGTACTCTGATGAGTGAAGAGCAACGTGAGGCTCTCTACCAGTCTGCTGTTGAGACATACGGTGAACCTACGGCAGAAGAGATTGAAGCAGCACGTAGAGGACAGCCTAACATGTCTAAGGAAGAAGCTAGAAAGCTTGCCTTGGAAGAGAGGATGGCAGAGGAGTTCCGCGAGTACATGCTGAACGAGGAGACTGCATCACGTAACCTGCCACAACGTATTGCAAAGTTCTTCAGGGACTTGTACGCATACATCAAGGCTGTAGTTACAGGACGTGCAACTGTCGATCAGGCATTCAGCTTGCTTGAGAAGAACCGCATCCCAAAGAGCTTCACACGTAACGCCTCCAAGTTTGCACCGGGTACAGCATTCATGCTGAAGCAGTATGCAGCTAACCCACAGATGCACAAGGAGTTGGTTGACATCTCCATCTACAAGGTGCTCAACGCCATGGAGGAATCCAAGGAGAGTGCAGAGGACTTGATGGGTAATGCAGCTCTTGGTGAGTCAGTTCTCAGAGACTGGTTCTTGAAGAGTGCATTCAACCGGTACGGACAGCCGTTGAGTAGAGCAC
>Ga0208919_1000618_pt1 | contig 23076 bp, 31 predicted proteins | sample 4_EtaG_FD_184076 | JGI IMG/M metagenome (GOLD analysis project Ga0208919, IMG submission 184076) | Marine viral communities from the Subarctic Pacific Ocean - 4_ETSP_OMZ_AT15127 metaG (SPAdes) (version 3) | ecosystem: Environmental > Aquatic > Marine > Oceanic | place: Pacific Ocean | collected...
TAAAAATAATGGAAATTATTTTAGGTCGTTGTAAGACTATAAAAATCAAAAATATTTTTATAGTTTATGACGATAAAAAAAAATTATAAGGTATAACCTTGTAAAAATAAAAATTACGGGCGGGGCTTCGGTAAAAGGATTAAATATTTTTTTGTTTCTACGATATCAAAAGAAACCTTTCTAACTTTTGATTTCCTAGGCACAGGTCGTCTCACAATAAAACAATCGAAGATTATTCCTATACGACAACAAAGACAAAACATATTATAAATTAGATAAAATAATTCCCTCAAAGAGGGGGAAAAAAGGGAATTATTTAAAACTGATTTTCCTGTTGAACTTTGTTTTTGTGATAATCTGCATGTCTTTACACATCTCGAACTTAGGACGGACGGCCAGTAGATTGAAGGTAATTTCCTTTCCATCATAAAGATCTTTGTATAGGGCGATAATATCGCCGTCATATTCTTCATTCGCCTTATGAATAATGCAGTCAGATGGAACACCTTTCATACGGATATGATAATCAGTCAGTTCATTACCATCGGCATCAAAGCCTTGTAATTTATCGACATAACATTTCTTACCTAGGAAGATACTATCAACAGCATGAATATCACCGACCGAGCCGTCAAGATCGAAATCAGTATGAAACTGGCCCATATTCTTTCCGATTAGTTCTCGATTATATTTTTTTCTAAAAGCCACCGCTAAATCGTCTATATCCTCGCTATCTATGTGTATACTGTCCGTATCCGTATACGTCATAGTCATACCTAAATCCTCCGCTAAGGTCATGACTTCAAACATAATCCTTTTTGACATAGAAAGAACTTCTACGCCTACGTGCACGTTATTGAAGTGATTATCAATCGCTTTATAGAACTTAACCTTGAAATATTTTCCGTTAGCCAGTTTAGTAGCTTCCTTAATATAATTGAAATTACGATCCATATAGGTATCAAAATCCTCCGCTCTGACATATTTACTATCGCTATCAATAGGTTTCAGATAGGATTTCCCGTATGAGGAGTTCATGAGTTCCTTAAAAACCATCTGAATAGGGTTCTTTTCTTTTTTATATTTTAATCTCTGATTGAATAGATGAGTAATGACAGATCTAACCTTATCCTGATGTCCCTTATCGTAATAATATCCGTTGACAAACTCATACTCAGCCCCGTGATATCTTACAAAATCCTCTAATCCTACTTTATCCAGATATAGATACTCACCGACTAAATCATTTGTAAAGTTTCGAATACCATCATCGAGCAGAGATACGCATGGGAACTTATATTTTTTCTTGATTGATTTAACTTTTATGCAGACAAAATATCCGTCATATTTTTCAGGCTCAAAGGTCTCAATAATATTCGGAGCACCTTTCAGAAAGCCCTTCATACGAGCCATAGCAGAAGGATAAAGTGAAACAGCGTCAAAATCACTAAACTTCTTATGAGAATATTTCTCAAAATTAAGAGATTTTTTGTTTTCAGCACACATAGTCCTGCCGCCGACTACGCACTTCTGAATAAAGGCACGGGGAACGCCAGATACCTGTAATACACCATCATAACAGCCTTCCTTGATAAGATAATTATGAGCCATGGAGGCGAGTGAAATATAATTATTGATATCTTCACCGATAGCCTCTTCTACGAGACAGGCGAACTTTTCATATCCCTGTTGTAGGACGACACAATCGAGATAACAATACTCCCCCGCATATTTCAAAATATTAATTAAACCATTACAAATACAATCCCATTCCTCGCAGTTTTCTAAATATTTTTTTGTATCTAGATTAGCCTTCTTTACGGCTTCGACACAAGTCCGAACAGGTATCCATACCTTATCTACATTCTCCTCGGTATACAAATCATAGGGCATAATTTCTTTCTTGACATCAAGACCGAAAGCCCCGCCGAACTTAGCGAGGGGCATGTTAATCATCTTCAAACTATCTCTAATCTGGATATCGATAAACTTTCCATAATTGTAATACCTAGCATTACAATTCATCAATCCGTTTCCTTTTTCAATCGTATCAACACGGGATAAATATTTCAGAATAAATCTAAAATCATAAGCCGAGTTATGAGCGACCATTCGGACAAAAGGTTTTTGAGAGGGTTTATGCATCTCATCGAACTCATCACCGCCTTCCTCATCGGCACAGGGAATACCATGAGTTTTAAGAATATCATCTAATAATTTCTTTCCACAATTTTCACCGAAAAATCCTTCTCTATGTCTCTCAGTATAGACACAATAAGGTTTATGAACCGTGGCCGCTTTATCATTACGACTAGTTGAAGTTTCGAAATCAAAATAGTAGGTATCGAGACACTCAGTATCCCGAGGGTTCATAGGCTTATTTTTTTTCAGATCGCCCTCAATAAAATCACCAGTAGCGAAGTTATACTCCTGAATAGTCCTGTTATAGGATAAATCGTTAAAAACATTATCGATTGTCGTATGGTAATTAGTCTTATATAATTCTGAACTATGTTCTATTTCGGCCAGATGAGTATCTTTGTTTTCTAACAGGATTTTAATTACCTGATAAGAATTAATTTCCTTACCTTTTTTCTTCTTGTAAACCCCCGATTTATCACGGGTATAAATCTTATTGAAACCAGGTATATCCTTGACATCATGATAATTTTTAATGCAGTATGATGTATACGGGGTTTTCTCGATCAAAAAATAATGTTTATCAATAAGCCCTAATTCAATACGTCTCTTTGTCTTATCACCATAATGTCTAAGATTAGATTTATCTTCGAGTTTCCTAACCGTAATGTATACGTCTAGTTTATTCGCTACTTCACCGAGTAATCTCATGGGGATCTCCTGATTTCTAACAAGTTGTTTAATATGAGTAATATCTAGTCCAGCGGCCTTAAAAGACGCACAGAGACAATTGATTTCATAATTCTCACCTTCTACTCTCTGAAATACGCCATATTTATCTAGATTAACCCCATATTCTTCTCCGATAGCACTAACTAACATATGAGTGTATCTGAAAAAAGAGCCACCATTTACAGCACCAGCGGTAGGGGCTCTAATGCTTAGAGTTCCTCCACCTGCACCCTTCATACCTGCATAAATAGCATAGGCACTATCATGAGTGGTATCCATTTCAAAATCAGGCTCTAATACTTCTCTCAGTTTATTCTTTGTTGATTGATTAAGTGCGTAGTAGGTTTTATCTACATTAATGAAGTAATTCATGGAAGTAGTCGGGCTAACTTTTTTGAGTAGGAAATCGACATTATCATTCATCTTTTCTAAATTAAAAGGGATTGAAACACTATCTTTTGAAGTTTCAGCCTGAATAATCAGAGGTCTGATTTCCTTCTCAACATAGATAGAAGGACGACTAAGTGTATCTCCTTCGAACATAAAATCATCATTATTATATCTGGCTCTTACTCCGCCATTATTTTTAAAAAACTTACCCTTATTCACAAATCGATTTGTATCTTTATTATAAACAATATCATTACTATAAATAATCTCATCAGTAAGACCTTGTCTCACTACCTTTTGATTATATTTCTTAAACTTTTTCGTGTTAAGGCGTGATTTCGGGAACTTTTCCTTGAAACTCGAAACCACATTAAAATCACTCATATATATTATACTTAATATTATTTAATATTTCTTTAAACTATTTTGTTTTTACAACAATTTAATTAATAGTCAATTATATTTTTTGTTCTCTATGCATGGTTTATTTCTATAATAAAGATCTTAAATTATAGAAAAAATAATATTTAAAAATCGAGAAAATTAAACTATCTAGTCAATTTAATATATCCGCCTCGAATGTGATCCGCTGTGGAAGTTGTATAAATCTGAATTAACATAATCTTATCACTAGCTCCCGCCATATTAGTAATAAAACTAAACTCTGCTCCTGAGTTCCCTGATCCTAATGACGTATACCCTGTTGAGCCGTATGTAGTAATACTTGATGTAAGTATCGTTCTACTAACAGCACCACCAGCAGCATCATTAATATCAATACGACAAGCAGTAGCGGTATAATTAGCGGGGATAATGAAATAGCCACATACTTCAAGTGAACTTGTTAATGGTTTTAAAGTGCCGTGTATCTTCGCAGAAAAATCGTCTTCAACACCTATATTAAAATAACTGCTGTCATCATTCGGATAAAAATTACCCATCTCTATACTCATACGTAAATCACCAGCGTAATCAAAAACATTCGGAGGGTGAATAATATTAGTGCTGTCTGTGAGGTTAACATTAGTTAGAGCGGGATTTAAATTAATAGTTCGTGCAGTAGATCCGTCAAAAGTAGTCCCAGATGAATAATCTAAATTATTACCAGCCGATAAAGCCTCGGGGACTTTTTGAACTGCTAGTTCATCTCCATCAAAATCGATAGTATCCTCATCTGGTTTCGCAGCGATAGTCCTATTTAATCCTCCTGTATTTGTAATCTCAATACCATTCCCCTCGGATAAGTTAAGTTGAGTATTGTTATCTACGGCTGAAATAGTGAGTGCCGTAGATCCGTCATAAGTAGCCACAGGAAATCCACCCGATAAAAAATTAATGTTTGTTCCAGCAGTCATAGCATTAGGGACTTTAAGCACTTGATTTTGAGCCCCAGTTCCACCTGTATTATTGATAGTAGTTCCATCATTATCAGTTGTAATAGTTGTGCCTGTAATATCAATACCATTACCGCCTGTTAATGTAGGAACAACAGCATTAATCGTATCTGCTATGCCTCCATTAAAACTAGCAGCACCAGAGGCTAAACTTAAATTAGTTCCCATGGTAAGAGCATTAGGTAAAGTAGCGGAGTTAGTTCCCCACGCTGCACTTTCATTCGCACCATTCGAAACGATAACCTGTCCCGCAGTTCCAGCATCTAACTGATTTCCGAGGATAAAAGGACCAGTATTTTGTATACTTGTAGCGGCTATTCTTTTTAATCCGTTAAAAGATGACATTATATATTAATAAGTTATTTTATTTTCATGAAACAAAAGAAATAAGTATTATTAACGCCTTTTTTCGTAACAGTTCCGAATAGAGGCTTAGTATGAAATAAACTAAGCATCTCACTTACCTTAATATTAAGATCACAATATTTAAAAATCAATACTCCTTTATCTTTTAATTTATTCCAGATGCATTCAAAACCTTTCTTTGTATCCTCTTTCCAGTTTTCCCCCAGAGATCCATATTTTATATTGATAATTCCTGTGCCTTGTTTTATTAGGTGTGGAATATCCCATACAATTAAATTAAAACTTTCATCATCAAAAGGTAAATCCTTATAATCCGCTATTATATCTGGCTTACACTCCCAATTTTCATATTGTATAGTTCCTTTTTCTACTTCACGTATATCACAATAAACAGCGTTTTTATGTTGTTTATCGAACCACATCATTCTGCCTCCACAACACGCATCTAATATATATTTTTCAGATAAGTCCATATTTACATTCTCATAGAATTAAATATAAGGTTTCTAATCAAATCGAACAATAAAATTACCTCTTTTAATGATTAAGTGATAAGAAGTTTCCTTAGGTTTATAGTAATAATATTTTCCACCTTTTTTCCATTCATGACGATTTTTCTTATAATATTCTCTCATCTTATATATTCTTACATAATATTTTATTTTTTAGAAAAACGTAAAAAATATCTAAGTTGTTGTTATAATTATGGAAGCCATCGAAGCAGAATTAGAAGCTAAGTCAATTGAGAGAGACATAGAGGTAGAAATTAAAGAAACAGAACCCGAGCCTGAGCCTGAGCCAGTTGTAGAAGCACCACCTAAGAAAACTAAAAAGATAAGGAGTGAAAAACAGATCGCCGCTTTCGAGAAAGCACGTCTTAAAAGAGCCGAAGGAATAGCAGCACGTAAGAAACTAAAAGAAGAACAAAAACAAGAAAAGAAACAACAGAAGAAAGAGGCTAAATCAAAACCTCAACCCGTTATGCAGGAAGCCGTAATCCCGCAGGAACAAGTCATACGTCAACCCGCTCCTCAACCTTCTAATCCGAGAGAACAAGTAATACAAAATCATTATTATTATTATGGAGTTCCACCGCCCGATCATGATACTCCTACTAAGAAAAAAAAGAAGAAATCTAAAAGACCGCCTACTCCGAGTTCAAGTGAAAGCGAAAGTGAAGAAGAATATTACAAGGACGAACCGCCTCAACCTGAGCCTCAACAATATTATGAAGTTCCTAAACCATCTTATCAGTTTAGTTATACATAATTTTTTTTATCTGTTTTAAGTATAATAATGACATCTATTAAGGAGAAAGAGTATGATAAAAAAATTGTTATTTCAGGCACTAAGTTTAGTTGTGATGATGTTGATGACAGCATACCAGCACCGCTACCTAAAAAAGGTGGCTTCGCTATGTTAATTATAGGCCGCCCTGGTTATGGGAAAACTTCCCTCATTAATTCACTCGTATGTAAATCTGGTAAGAACTTCAATAGAAAGTTCGATAGATTGTATATCTGGTCGCCTTCTATGATAACTATGGAGGGAGATCCGTATGAGATGATACCTGAGGATCAAAAGTTCGAAGAGGCCACATTAGATAATATACAGGGAGTATTAGATGAAATTAAAGATACAGGTGAAAAAGTTTTATTTATTTTTGATGACGTTATAGCCGATATCAGAGGTAAAGGTAAAGGACAAATAGAAAATCTATTACAGAAGATCTTTTTCAATCGTCGCCATCTCGCAGGTGCAGGAGGTTCTGTATCAATTATAGCGACTAGTCAGACCTATAATAAAATAGATCCTAAACTGAGAAAGACAGCATCACAATTAGTCCAGTATAAGCCACAGAAAAAAGAAGTAGAAAATATCTATGATGATATGATATTAATTCCTAAAAAAGAGTTCATCGATGTTTTAAGATACATCTATGATAAAAAACATAACTTCATGTATCTCGATACACAATTACCAGAACATAAACAATTACATAAAAACTTTAATCAATTAATTATATCCAGCCCTAACATTATGGATTTTGAACTGGATCAGGGGCTTGTGGCGGAAGCAGATTAGGCTGGTCTCCGTCTACTGGCGGTTGTCCTGCTGCCTGTGGTGCTTGAACGTCTCCCTGTGGCTGTCCTTGTCCTTGTTGTTCTTCATCACTATCTCCTCCATCAGGCGGAGGTTCACGGGAACAATCAAAAATATAGCACTTATCACTTAATCCTAAGCGACACCTACAAATACATCTGCTCTTCCAGATAATCATTAGTAATCCTCCGATAGAGCCGAGTATAAGTGCAGCAGCACCAGCGAACTGATCTATCGTAAAATCTTGAAGTTTTCCCTGTTGTATTATTTCTCCTGTGCTTTCGCTCATCTATATTCTTACTTAATATATTTTTATTTAATCTGTGTTTTCAGTTTCTTTAATAGGTTCATCATAAATTAAATTAGGATTTTCCTCCTTTGTCTCTTCATCAATATTTTCATCAAAATCCTCTAATTTTGAAACGGGTATTAAATAATGCTTGATACAATTAGTTCCAGTAAATCTAACCTGAAACTCACTATCTTCTTTTAGTTCCATAATTTTAGAACAATCTGTAAACACAAATAAGAAAAATACTCTAAATCCTTGATCGATGGCCTGTAATCCAGCCATAATCTTAGAGGCCGTAATTATAGTCTCAGGATATTTATCATGCGTATTAAATCTTCCTTTCACTTCAACTATAATATTTTGTTCCTCATCTTTAAAATCTAAAATATCAAAAATATCGTTTTCATTCCTTTTAAAGTCTGTTTTAAAATATTGATTTAATTTAGGTAAGGCTTCATCTTCAATTTTTCTACCTGCATTCCATAAAGTCTCATTAAAAGCAAATCTAGGCATTCTTATACTTAATAAATATAAAATAATTTATCACTTCTAAACTCAAAAAAAATATCCATACTAAATATAATAATGTCAGCAGGTTCAGACGAAAAGAAAAGACTGGAACAGGATTTATTACAGAGGAGAGCAGGTGCACCCCTATCAGAGGTAATAGATCCTCGACGATTTCAATTTCAGCCCGAAAAAATAGATACTATTCGATTAAGAGCCGCTCAAATAGAAGCAGGTAAAACGCCGATTACAGAACGATTACAAAAACAATTAAAAAAGAGGAAAAAAAAAGCCAGAAGAACTAAGGCTTTAAGAGGAGAAGTAGGTAGAGCAGTAAGAGAACAGAAACGATTTGAGAAGGGTGAAAGACGTGATAAACCCGAAGAAGAACCTAGAATAGTAGGAGAACCTAAAAATACAGGTATAGCTTATGATCCTGATATCGAAAGAAGACGCTTAGATATACAGGAACGGGCTAATCAGGACGCTAATTTAAGAGCATTAGCAGAGGCTAGACGAGATAGAATAGCACAAGATAGAGATTTAGCAGACAGAAGAGCGGCCAGAGCAGAAGCCAGAGCAGAAAGAGCAGGATTACCTCCACCAGTAGCACCAGCAGCACCAGTTATCAACGTCGCAGCACCACCCGCTCCTGTTGTCAACGTGGCCGCACCACCACCCGCTAATATTAGAGTAGCCCCTGTAATTAATTTACCAGCGAGGGCTGACGCTGACCCGATACCTGAACTTGAAAGAATAGGAGCACAAATACGAGGTGATGTAGACGCTTTCGGACAAGAATTAGAAAGGAGAAACTTAGCAGTTTTAGATGATGTTAGACGACAGGCTGACGAACAACAAAGGAGACAACAGGAAGTAGAGGATAGACAACTATTAGTAGATGAAGAATTAAGAAGACAAAGATTAAGGTATGATGCTAATTTAGAAGAAGTTCAACAGAGAATAGGCCTGGGTGAGGTAAATATGGGTAGAGCCCGAGACGCTGTAATTCAAGAAATTAGAGATGCAGAGGCTCGATTAAGGGGAGCAGCACAAGAATTAGACCGACCATTAAATTATGATGATGTAATCTTAGCGGCGGATCGTCCTCAGATAGAAGAAGTTCGTGATGGAGGAGGTGGAGGCGAACTTCCTCATGACGAATTAAGAGCAGTTCAACGACAACCAGCACCAGAACCAGCCGCAGCACCACAAGAGCCACTAGGAATAAGTGGAGTTATACAAGGAGGAGGCGAACTAGATTTACCTAATGTAGTTGTAGAAAGACCAGCACAAATAGAGCCTGATGAACCATTAAGATTATCAGAAGAAGAACGCTCAGAACAATCCGAATTAGATTTAGGTATACCAGCAGAAAGATTACGTAGAGGACAAGGTAGAGGCTCAGGACAAGTTGATACTCCACCGACAACATCAGAAGAAGGTTCGGAACAATTTCAAACACCAGATCAACCACCATTAGAACTAAGGGAACTAGAACAACCAGTATTACCTCCTGCTGTTCCTGTTGATGTGGCCGATGAATTAAGAGCCAGTAGATTACAATTACCAGAAGAATTACCTGTTTCACGTGCCGCAGAAAGAGCACAAGAAAGACTAGCAGCAGGACAACCATTACCAGGAGACGAAGAAAGATTAAGATTAGTTCAAGAAGGTGAAGAAGCCTTCGCTTTTGATCCACCACAACAAAGTCCTAGAAGTCCTTTACCACCTATTCGCACAGGTGAGGCTGATGAAGCATTACAAGGATTATTAGCATCACCGCCGCCTAGACCAGCAGCAGCAGAAACACCCTCAACACCAGAAGAAGAGGCTTTATTACGTGAAGCTTATGGTGGAGGTGATGAACCGAGAGAAGGACAAGTAGCACAGGGTATCGCACAATTCGGAGGAGCGGCTCAACCAGCACCGCCCAGAGTTGTAGAAGATGCTGGTATACAGGCGGTAGAGCGAGAACCTTCACCACCGAGAGCAGTAAGACCATTAGACCCTGAGGTATTATTTGAAGAGGCGGAAGAAGCAGAAGAAGTAGGTCAAGTTCAAGATCAAAGACCACAAGCGATAAGAGATAGCGTTCATCTATTCGGGATAGCCCTACCTGAATTAGCGACGCAGACGAGACAAGGACCGAGAACAGGATCACGAGGTCAAAGAGGTGGATTAGGATATAGGGTAAGAAATAATACAGATAGAACCCTTAAAAAAGTTAGACCTGGTGATGTAGTCAATATCTCAGGAACAGATATGGGAACAGATGGAAGAGGTAGATTTAGATTAGATACAGAAACAGAAACAGGCACACGAGTAGGTTTAGATCAATTTCAACCATTAGTAGATGATGGATCTTTTATATTTGAAAAAGGCCATCGTCATGAATTAGGCGGCCACTTCGATCAAAATCCTTACGGACCAGAACCCCCTCAGCCAGAAGACCCTGGTTTACTACAACAAGCAGGACAAGCAGTAGGAGGAGCAGTCGTAGGAGGTCTAGGCGGAGCAGCCCGATTAGCAGGAGGGGCAGCACAAGGCGTAGCAGAAGGAGTATACGAACAATTACCAGCAGCAGGAGACGTAGGAGCGGCATTAGGTCGTGGAGCAGTTAGAGCCGCAGGAGCATTAGGAGGAGCAGCGGCAGGAGCAGTTCAAGGAGCATTAGGAGGAGGTGAAGAGGAAGGTGAAGCAGAACCACCATCCGCAGATGAACCTTAAAATAGATAAATATACTGTTACGAAATATTTTATCTAAATAGTATATAATGGTTAAAATCACTTATCAAGGAAAAACCCGAGATATTCCAGCCCAGTATCTCAAAGGATTAAAAGGGAAAGATAGACAAAAACAGATTAAAAGTATATTTGAAGGCACGATAAGACCTAAAACAAAAGCACCTGAAAAGAGATCCTCACACGTAATCAAGTTCGAAAAGAAGTTCAGTAAAAAAATTACAGATGAAGATTTTATCCATAAAAATATCATTACAAGAACAGGCCAGAAGAAAATAAAAGATAAAGCGATGGGTGCATATTTTTCAGGAGGATCTAGACCTAATCAGACACCATCATCATGGGCTTTCGCTCGTTTAGCATCAGTTATCACAGGTGGTCCAGCCAGAAAAGTCGATAGAACGATCTGGGATAAATACAAAGTTAAAAAATAGATATTTTTATCTGATTTAAAATCATAATGAAAGAAGTAATCGCTAAGAATACATTATCTTTTTCATGCAGTAAAAAGATGAAATATTTAAGAACTCCACCAGATATCTGGGAAGAACTTTCAAAAGAGTTTAATTTTACTTGTGATATGTGTGCCTCAGATGTTAATCACTTAGTCGATAAATATTATACAATCGATAATAGTTGTTTAGATAAAGACTGGACTGATGAAATAGGCTATATTCACCCTTTATTTGATGGAAAGATAGGAAACTTTGTAGAGAAGGCTCATAATAGTAAAGGATTATTTGTATTCTTATTACCAGCTTCAACTCATACTAAATATTTTCATGAATATTTATATAAAAGAGATAATATAGAAATAAGATTTTTAAGAAAACCTAAGAGAGGATTTAGGTTCGGGCATGATGACGGCTCAGAAGACGAGCCTGATAAAATAGGATATATTAAACCACTAATGATCTGTATAATGGATAATCGTAAAAAAATTATCTAGATTATATATATAAATTATGCCTACTCATTACGGAGGAACTAAGAAACATCAAGGAGGAAACGGAGTTCTTACTCAGAGACAGAAAGATACGATGAAAAGACACTCGAAACATCATACAAAGAAACATATGGATATGATGACGAAATTAATGAAAGAAGGGAAAACCTTCGGTCAAGCCCATAAAATAACTATGAAAGCGATAGGAAAATAATATAGATTATATATATAATGAAAATAGACATTAAAAATAGTCAGGCTAAGGGTAAACGATTTGTAGCGATATTTACAGATGATAAAGGTAAATCGAAGAAGGTTAATTTCGGTTTAAAAAATCCTAAGTTAGGAACTTTTATCGATCATGCAGATAAAAAATTAAGGAAAAATTATATAGCCCGTCATGAAGTAAGAGAGAAAAAGTTTTATAAAGATCCTATGAGAGCGGCCACCTTATCAAGATTTATATTATGGGGAACTTCAAGTTCACTAAAACAAAATATAGAAGATTATAAAAATAAATATAATCTAGAATAATATATAAAGATGCCGTCAGCCGTAGCACAGAGAGCCTTGAAAGCGAATGCGATCACTAAGAAACAATATGACAAACTTCCCGCTAAATTACTTGATAAAGTAGCGGAACATAATTTAAAGATGCAGAAGAAAGCCCGTAAGACTGCTGCTCCTGGTGGCGTAAAAGAAACCCGTAAGAAGACGGGGAAACAAGCCCATAAGCGTGGTAGACCTAAGGCGGGGTCGAAAGTAGTAGTTAAAAAATAATTATTATTTTCTAAGTTAACTATATAATGGAAGGAAATTACTGGATATTAGGAATTGTAATGTTTTTATTTGTTTTAAGTATCAAAAAATATACTAATTTAGATTTATTAAGAGAATGCATAGAGGAATACATAGCCGAAATATCCCCACAGAAAACCATAGAAGACGATGATTTAATTGTATTAGAAGAATTAAGGGACGTAGTTGAAGATTTTGTAGTTAGAAATCCTCAAATATTTTCTACCTTAAATCATAATAAAGATGAGTAATGTTGACAAAAAGAAACTGAAACAATCGAAACACATCTACATTCAGTCGAATGATCCTCGATTTAATTATGGTTTTCATCAGGAAGAGGATATAGAGACGTTTCAAAAAAATCCCGAAGTAATTAATCTGGCTCAGTATGATTATAGTTTTGTTAGAGATCAAGGAGATGATAAAAACTTACCTGAATTAATACCTACAAGTGAATTAGCCAGTTTTCAGAACTTAGATGATATGGAGGAGTTTTATAGACAAAAGCACCCTGAATTACCTGATGAATATTTCGGCATCATGGCTCGTTATTCTACTGGTAATCCTATTACAAAAAAGGAGGTTAAAAATAGTATCAAAAAAGTTAAGAAAAATCCGAAGAAAGAACTTCCCGTAGGATTATCTGTCGCTCGTGGAAATTATACAGTAGCATTCGACTAAATATTTTTTAATTAATTTTTTCTTTATTTATTATATCAGTTAAAATATAATAATGAATACAAGACTTACATTAGGGGCTAAAATCGGCTATCATCATGGATTAGGAATGAAAGGTAAAGCAGTTAAGAAATTACTAAAACTACATAACTGACTAAAATAATAATATAATTATTAGTATAATAATGAGTAATCAGTTAACCGTTGAGGCTGCTAAGAAACGTGGTAATGTGGAACGTCATCTTTCTAATAAATATAATTTCGCTGGTCCAGGGACAGAGTTTAGGGCACGAATGAAAGGTAGTGATTTTTATGAGAAGCTTATGAAAGATGCAGGTAGAAAAGTAGTAGGAACTAAACCGTATAATAAACCGTATGATGCGATTGACGGCTGTGGGATAATTCATGATAAAGTTTATGCTCGGCCTGACGCTACGGCTGCGGAGGTTCAAAAAGCGGATCGAGAGTTTCAGAAGTGTGTAGTGAAAGCCCTGAAAGACGGGAAAGCACCTGGTTTAGGTAATAAAGCACGAGCGGCTGTCGCATTAGTAGGATTTGAAGGAAAATTAGCGATTGAGAATGCTGGTTTAATTCGTAAAGGATCTTTTGCTTCTGGCGGTGATAAAAAAAGTGTATTAGGTCAAAAAATTAGTAGTGCGGCTGGTCTAGGTAAGAAAGCACTCGGAGGTGTGAAAAAAGCCGTGAAAAAAGTGATATAAAGATTTGTTATAAAATATTGTTAAGATGACAAATATGATTATTAAGTTCGGGAAATATAAAAATCAAGAACTTTCAAAAGTTTATGAAGATACTAATTATAAAAACTGGCTATTAAGTCAATCTTTTTTTAAAGAACAATATCATGATGAATATCAATATCTATTAAAATATAGACCTCTATCGCCTATTAATTTTGATGATTTACCTTGTGATATTAAGTCGATGATCTATGGAATAAATTATAATGCAGAAAAATCTGCTTATGAAAAAGAACTCGAAAGAGAAAAAGAACAAGGAATAGTAAGGTATGGTAAGAAAGGTAAGAAGAAAATTAGTAAAACGAGATGCCGCTGGACTGGTGGCGATCAGACACACACTACTTATATCAATTGTAAAGAATGTGGGCGTTATTTATGTCGTAATGGTGGTGGATTTAATAATCAACAAGCCTATGAATGCTGCCCGTCTTGTTATGAAAAGTTTAAACGTGAAGCACGTAAACGTAAGAGACAACAAAAAGAATTACTCAATAACTTCTGCTTAATAAGCGATGATGAAGATTAACTAACTTTTATTTTTTATAACCTTTTAACTTTTTTTATACATTATATATATAATAATGTTAGCATCTTACAAAGAAACAGAAACGGCGGCTAGTCGTGTTATCTATATTAATTCAAAGGACGCTACGTCGATCATGGGTGATAATCGTAGTGATTTTGATTTTACATTAGACGAGCCCATAGCAGTTCCTCCTCATCATAATATTCTGTTAAGTGTCTTTTCAGCAGAAATACCTTACTCATTCTATAATTTTCGTATAGGTGTTAATTGTAAATTAGATTATGCTATAACTGGTTTTAATTTTCCCGCCCAGTATGACGCTAATGGAAAACTGGATATAGCAGCAGCAGGACATCAAACCTTTAATCTACCTCCTGGGAATTATAATGCTTTCGAACTAGCTAATCTTTTATCTGCTGGGATTAATGGTTTAGAATGTTTATATGATCCTAATAAATTAAAGTTTAGTTTTAGACAACTGAATGCAGGTCAAAGAATAACCATGGCTCTAAGGAATGGTATTGATACAGGAACTCCCGAGTTTCCAGGTGAAGATATGAATGAAGAGTTAGGTTTTGACTGGTTTAATATCTTAGGTGATCCTTTTGTAGAACGGGATAATTTAGGCCTTCAACCATGGGTTTATGGATACACTAATCCTAATCCTGCTGCTTTACCAGGCACAGGTATAGATAATAATGTCGCTGGTCCTTTTTTCGCCGCTCCTGCGTGGTATTTATATAGTGATGATGTATCTGATTTAACGAATAGTATCAGATCTTTATTCATGAGAACTAATTTATCGACTACAAGTATACTCGATAGTCATATAGGAGGTGGATTTTCTAATATTTTATGTAGAGTTCCTATTAACGCAGATCCAGGGGAGATAATAAATATAGAGCCTGTTAATGGAGACGTGCATAAATTATTACTAAAATTAAAAACAATTTCAAATATTTCTATAAGATTAACTAATCAGAAGAATGAAACATTAGATCTTAATGGTCTTGATTTTGATGTATCATTAAAATTAGAGTTTATTGAAGATAGAGACCTTAAAGAACCTCCTAATGTTAGACAAACTTTATATCAGCAGTCTCAAAAGTTTAAGGAACAACAGGCTCTACAAATAGAAGAAGATGCGAAGAAACTAAAACAAAAAAATAGAGCCAGAAAGAAAAAAAATAAAGCATAATGATATAATAATATGGGTTTTTTCTCTACATTAGGTTCTAAGTTAAGTCATGCGGCTCATGCGATCGGTCAAAAAGCGAAAAGTGTAGCCAGTAAAGTTAAGAAGGGTGCTGATGTTGTAGGTAAGGTGGCTAAGGGTGTAGCGGCTGTATCAGGCACATTAGCGGCTGGTGCGGCTATGGTAGGTTTAGAGCCAGTAGCGGGTGTTCTAGGAGGGGTCGCTGCGGGTGCTAAGTTAGTTCAAGGAGCATCAGCACTAGTTTCAAAAGGAGCAGGAGCAGTAGAAACTGCTGGGGGAGCGATAGATAGTGTGGCCTCTGTGGCGGATCATGGCGGTCATGCTATCGCTAAACTAAGAAAAGGTCAGATAGCGTCTGGTGGTAAAGAAATTGTGAAAGCCGTAGATGCAGGTGAGGCGGCCATGAAAAGAGGTAAAGAATTGAGAAAACAAATCGAGAGAAAGAAATAATATCTAAATTAAGTATATAATGCTTATGAGTATAGGATTTTTAATTAGTAGACAATTAATAGATATATTAGGGCAGCCTCCATCACCTTACGATGAGTATGGTTGTTGTCGCTCCTGTGGTTTTATCTGGTGTCCTGATCTACAAGAATGTGTGAGATTATGGGAAACTTATTGTAAAAGTTTAGATACAGGCCATTAAGAATAATTTTCTAAATTAAGTATATAAAGATGGTTAAAAAGAAGAAGAATGATAATCCTTATAAAAATCTAAAAGAAGGAGCATTCACTAAACAGGCTAAGGCTAACGGCATGAGCGTAGATAAGTTCGCTGCATATGTCATTAAAAATTATAAAGATAAAAAGAGTGATTATAATCCTACACTCACAACTTATAGAAGGGCTTTATTTGTAAAGAACTTAGCGAAATAATTTTCTAAGTTAACTATATAATGGAAACCTTAGTCTGTATATTGTCAGTAGTAGTATTATGTTATACCTTACCAGAATTAAAAAAATTAGGAAAAGACTTAAAAAAATTATATTCAGAATACAAGCAGAAAAAAAATAATAGTTTATTATATAATAATAATGTCAAAGCAGATTAATTCGGTTAATGTCTTTTCCATCGATGAGGAAAAATTAAAGTTTAGGATCACGGCCACTTTTTTCGCTGCTGGTGTTGGTCCGCCTAGTGAAAAAGGAGAATATGACTTTTACTTACCTCCACCTACGTCTCTGGCTAACGATCAGGATTATAATTCCTGTTTAATTGATTGTAATGGTTTTCAAGCCTATGCTCTGGGTAATGTAGCTGATCCGACGTGGACTACTGCGGGTGCTTTATCAAAAGTAGGTGCTCTTGAATTACAATTAGATATACCTTCTTCACAAACAGTTACGAGCGAAAGTTTAGTCCAGCCCGTCGCTGGTGTAGGTAAAAATAGTGTAGGCGGATACAGAGAACTCGTTTTTATGAAACTTGATAGTGTAGGTGATGGTGCTGGTAATACTGTTCTCGCTGGTCGAAGTGCTGCGTGGACTGGTGTAAGTCCCGCTAAGCCTATTTTATGCGGTAATCCTTTCGGTAAAACCCTGAGAATTATAAATCATGATCCTATTAGCGATTTTAAAGTATGGTTAGCATCAGCCGCCGCAGGTGCGAATAGTGCTGATAGAGGTTGTTATGTCTATTCTTTTGATATTACGATGATCCCGAATAATTAATTTCTGTGTTAAGATATAATGAAAAGATCTGCATGGGTTTTATATTTGTATGAAGATGATAAGAAATCAGAAATATTTAAGATAATGGAGTTTAAGACAATAAAAGAATTATCCTATGTCATAAAAACAGAACCTTCAATAATTTCGAACTGGTATCATGGCTTAATTAATCCTAGGGGCATTCTTAAAAATTGTGTTTTAGTTCAATCTATTCCAGTTGATTAATTTTGTAATCAAAACAATTTAAACGAATGAATAATATATATTAATTATATATAATGTTTAATTGTAAGATTTATCATGACATAAGTGAAAATACATCGATGACACTCCATAATGCAGATTATAAGTGTTTAAAAGATATAGCACAGGATCTAGGGCTAACTTATCAACAAGTAGCTGATTTAAGTTCTAGAAAAGATAAAAAGAAATATCAAGATTTTAAGTTTTTCCCTAAAATTGATATCACCAGAATAAAAAAACAATCTCAGGTATAATAGATAAGATGAGTAATTTTAACGATATGGCTAATTGTCGTCCTATAACTAGGGAACATAAGCCACATCAGCATCAGGTTTTAATCAATCAATCTCTTTTGAAAATATTAGAAAGTGATGTTAAGGAGTTGAAAGAGGATATTAAGAGTATTAAGCATATGCTCGAATACATTAAGGAATATACAGAAAATAAACAAGAAGTAGAAGCGGCCAGATGGTTCAGATAAAAATCCTAAACTTTTTAATTTAATAATTTTGTTTTTTAATATATTTATTAAGTATATAATAAATATGAGTGTCGTCGATAGCATTAACTATACTTCAATTCTTCCCATGGCGGTCGAAAGCCGTGTCCGTCGCCGTGGTTTCGTGCCCCGTAATGGTGCGTCTTTCGTTTCTACCCAGAATAACATTATAGAGATCCCTATTTCAAGTGCCTCTTTCCTTGATACACGCCATAGTTTCCTCCGCTTTAATTTTTTGAATACAACAGGTCAGTCCTTCGGTGTTGACTTCGGGGGAGGGCACGGATTTTTTTCCCGTGTTAGGGTGCTTCAAGGCGGAACTGTCCTCTCGGATTGTCGGGAATATGGGCGGCTAATGTCGTCTATTATCCTTCCGTGTCAATCAGATCAGTCCAGTCTCGCTAGTCGATCTATTAAAGAAGGTCAGCGTTATGCTAATTCTGCTGCTGGTGGTGCGGCCGCTGGTGTTCTTGCTCCATCTGATTTCGCCGTAGGTGGTGCTGCTGCTAATGCAGAACTTACGGGTGCTTGTTTCAATACTCCTACGAATGCGAATGACAGCACCGCCGCAGCGGCGGCTGGTTCTAACTACGTATTCAGCATTCCGATTATGAACGGACTTTTAGGCACAACTCAGGAAAAACTTTTACCTCTTTTCCTATTGAACTCTGCTCCGATTGTTCTCGAACTTACCTTAGCACCTGCTCTTGATGTCGGTGTTTATGGTGGTGTCCCGACTGGATATACGTTGAATGACATCAGATATATGGGTTCACTCGTCGAAACTGGTCCTGCTGTTGAGGAACAGATTAGAATGGTTCAGGCTAATAGTAATGGTCGTCTCGTCCTTAATGGTGTTGATTTCGCCCATGCCCCAGGACAGATCCCGAGTAATACATTAGGTAGAACTCAGATCCCTATCCCTGTCCGTAAGAAGTCAATCAAGTCAGTTCTTTTTGTAGCGGCTGGGACTACCTATGGGGGTGGTGCAGGAGCACAGGAGAATAGATATAATTTATCGTTTGGTGGTAATCTGTTTATTAATGATTATCAGTTAGCCTTTGGAAGTCGTCGTATTCCAGAAGTTCCTATCGGCTTTCAGGCTGTCGGTGGGGGTATTGCTAACTTTAAGGCACAATATTTTGAGGAATTGGCTAAGTGCTTCGGTGATACTAAATCCGCTCATGGTCTAGGTATTATGTCCCGTATTAATAATTCTGGTAGTCCAGGTGCTACCGCTACTATGGCTACTCCTTCTGCTGGTGGTGCTGCTATGGTTTCGCATCGCTTTACACCCTTCGGAATTGACTGCGAGGCATTCCAGCCTGACGGAAAAGGCGGAGGTGCTCTGGAAAGTGGTATCGATACTGCATCGACTTCTTCGCCTCTCTCTCTTGTTCTAGATATCGGTGCGGCACAGGCAGTTAATATTAAGGTTGATGTATTCGTGGTTCATGATAGTATCTATTTTATTGATATGGTCGGTAATGTCCGTGTGGCTCTCTAATAAAAAAATCCTAAAATATTTTAATAATTTCTTTTTTATTTTCTATATTTAAGTTATAATAAATATGGATACTGGACGTAAATTACCTCGTAATGCGAATTATATGTCGCACCTTCCTCTGGCGATATCTTCAACTTCTAAACGTAGAACTTTTTTCCCTGTGAACGGACAATCTTTCACTTCAACGGGAAATAACATTATAAGAATTGATGTCATGGGCGACGCTTTTCTGGATACTAAAAATAGTTATCTGACCTTTCGGTTTAACAATACAACGGGACAGGCTTGTGGTCTTGACTTCGGCTCGGGGCACGGCTTCATCAGGAGGCTTAGAATAGAACAAGCAGGAAACGTAATTTCTGATTGTAATTCGTATGCGAAATTAGTTAGTTCGATCCTCCTGCCGTGTCAGGGTGATCGTGATAGTGTAAAACATAGATCTCTTACCGAGAATTGTAGATTTAGTAATGATAAGGCTAATGGTAATTCCACAGCCGTCGCTCCTGCTACTGATACTACTGGTGCTACTAATTCTACCCCTGCGAATGGTGCAGGTCTCTTTGTAAATAATGCTGTCGCCCCGCCTGGTGCTCCGACTGCTGGTTCTACTGGAACTTTCTGTATTCCGCTAGTTAATGGCCTCTTAGGTGTAAATCAGGACAAGATGATCCCTCTTCAATTACTCGGATCTTCTCCTCTTACAATTGAAATCGAACTCGCTCCTGCCCTTGATGTCGGTGTCTTCGGTGGTGCTGCTGTCGGGGCATACACTATTGATACGGTTCGCTACGTGGCTCAGATGACGGAAACTCCCCCTGAACTTGACGCTCAGCTCAGAATGGTTCAAGAACAGAGCGGTGGTGCGATTATGCTTACGGGCATAGACTATACTAATTTTCAGGGCACAATACAGGCGGGTGCTACGGGTCAACAGAATATTAATGTCCCAGCCCGTCGTCGTTCTATTAAGTCTATCCTATGGACTGGTGCTTCTAAGACTTTTGTGGCTGGTGGTGCTGCGGCTCAGGAAGTCCTTTATAATCAATCCTTCGGTGGTAATATGAATATGACGGAGTATTCTGTCCGTGTAGGAAGTATACAATATCCATCTGAGCCAGTTCGGTGTGATTATGGTTTAGCCGCTGGTTCTGCTGGTGTCCGAGGCGAACACTTGACGGAATTAGAGAAAGCATTCGGTTCTCTCGGTTCTGTTGTCGGTCTAGGTTCTCTAACTGGTTTCAATTTTGCTACGGGTGATTGTGATGTCGCTAATATGACTGGAATTATAGCCCCTGGTAATGCTGATGCATCGTATCAGTTCTGTCCTTTTGCTATTGATATGGAGGCGTTCCAGCGTGTCTCAGCGGGTCATGATGGCGTAAATACGGCTGATCGTTCTACTCCTATTACCCTTCAACTAACCGTAGGTGCTGCGGCTGGTGAAGCGATAGCGATTGATGCTTTCGTATGCTATGATAGTTTATATTATATCGATAGTTCTGGATCGATCCGTGTAAGTTTCTAAATTAATTAAAATACTAAAACTTTTAAAGATTTCTTTTTATTTTCTATATTTAAGTTATAAATATGGAAGAACCTCGTGTAATGCCCTCTACAATTGACTATTCTCAGATGCTCCCCATGAGTATCCCTGCTATGGCTTCCCGCCGTAAGTTTTTCCCTGTGAATGGGTCTACCTTTTCTCGTCAAGGTAATCGTCAGATTAGAATTGAAATCGGACACCCTTCGGCTCTGCTTGATCCCACTCATTCCTACATAGAAGCACGTGTTTCTAACGCTGGGGCTCAGACATTCGGTCTTGACCTCGGCGGAGCGAATGTTTTTTTCGAAAACGTTCGGGTCGAACAAGGCGGTAAATTATTGTCATACACCCAGCAGTCTCATCGTCTTCATTCGGCTATCCTCGCACCCGTCCAGACTAATAGTGAAGGTCTCTCTACTGAGAGTATTACGGAAGGTCAAAGAGCTTATAATTCTGCGGTGGCCGCTTCTGTTCTGCCTCAGGCGGCTGCTGCTACCTCCGAGAAATATGACCTCGGGGTTCATAATTCTAATGCTTTCTTCGCTAATGCGACGACTTTCCGCTTTACTTTCCCTATTACTTCGGGTCTCTTTTCTCAGGATAAACTAATCCCGCTGCCTCTCGTAGACCCTAATGCTCCTCTCACCTTAGTTTTAGATCTAGGTCTACCTAATGATGCTGGTGTATGGAATGCTGCTCCTGGTGCTGCGGATATCGTAATTTCTGAAATCGCTTACATAGCCCATATGGTTGAAGTCGGTCCAGATGTTATCCAGCAGTTCAAACAAGTTCAGGCCGATATGGGCGGACAACTGGCTTTATCGGGTCAAGATTTTGAATACTTTTCGGCTGTTGTCCCCGCTGGTAGTGGAGGTCAGGTAGCACTAAACTGCCCTGCACGTAAACGTAGTATTAAGTCTATGTTCTGGGTCGCTCAGTCTAATTCACTTGTGAATACTGCTGGTCCACTAGCCTCTCAGGCTCTTATTTATAATCTTAGTTTCGGTGGTAGTATGAGTATTGAAAGTTTCCAGTATCAGGTCGGACCTGTGCTCTACCCTGCTGGAAATCCTGTTCGATGCTGGAATAATACTCGTGCGGCGGCTGGTCCTGTTATCGGCCATGAGTTTAATCGTTCTGAGGCTGTTATGGAACTCGCTAAGGCAGTCGGCACTATGTCTAAGACTAATCCGACGGGTGTCTTATCTACGATTAATTACGGAACTGATGTCGCAGGTCTGGCTTCTGGTGATAATGGAACTGCCCCAGGTGGCGGTGGTGCTACATTAGCCCCTGCTTCTGATGAGAAATATTGTGTCTGTCCCTTCGGATTATCGACTGATAGTTTCAAGCGTGATATCGCTGAGAGCGGAATTGATACCCAGACCCTCGCACAGGATACGAACCTCCTGCTTAACTGGGCTGCGGGTAATGATAGTGGCTTAGAGGATAAGATAGTCCATATGTGGACGCTCTTCGATCAGCACTATTATTTTAATGCAGATGGTTCGATCACCTATTCAAATTAATTTTCTAATAGTAGATTATAATGGAAAGATTGGATTTGAAGAATGTTATAGAAATTGAAAGAATAAGAAATATTTTAAGAGAATATCCAGATTTATTAAGTCTATTTGAATTATTAATAAACGTTTCAAATCAGAAAATTAATGATGAGAAACCTTCTCATGGACTTCCATTAGAACTATATGAAGAGCCTGAATTATCGGATCATGAAAGTGATGAAGATGAAGATTAAGATTTATATATAAAGGATTGTCTCATTAACAAGAGTATATAATATGAATAAAATAAATAATGAAATAAATACAATAAATAATTATGTTAATGAATTAGAGAATAAAGTTGAAGAAAATAATCTTCAAAAAAATAAGATAAGATCTATAATAAAAGAAATATTTAGTAAAGATTATGCAGTTGATAATAGAGATTTATGTGAGATATTAGTAATATTAGGAATAGATGATATAGATGAATATAAACATCTACAAAGAGAAAT
>Ga0208919_1000620_pt1 | contig 23001 bp, 25 predicted proteins | sample 4_EtaG_FD_184076 | JGI IMG/M metagenome (GOLD analysis project Ga0208919, IMG submission 184076) | Marine viral communities from the Subarctic Pacific Ocean - 4_ETSP_OMZ_AT15127 metaG (SPAdes) (version 3) | ecosystem: Environmental > Aquatic > Marine > Oceanic | place: Pacific Ocean | collected...
CCCGACATAAGGGCTTAGTCTAAGCAATTCAAGACTAGTAAGTTTTGGCTCTGTCTTCTCAACAAATTCAGAACACATGAATTTATACATCTTATTCAAATCAAGATTCATTTCACCTGAATCAGTCATCTGCATAACAGAGGATAGTGCTTGCTCGACTTGTAGCCATGTGGGTTCTTTGACCCACACTCTAAGCACTTCATCCGAATCAGGGCTTACCCTTATCGTATGGCATTCAGTTGCAACTTGTGCAAACAGGCTGTTCTTATCACTTACTAATTTTTCTTCACTCATAATTTTTCCACCTAACTAATTACCAACAAACAAACGATGTTGGTGGAATGTATGAATAATATGGGGGTTCTAATTATCTTTAGAAATCCCCCTATATTCCTGATGATGATTGAAGTATTTTCCAATCGCCTTGATATGTTGCACCTGTTAATTTTCTAGCAGAGAATGTTGCTTCCACTTCTATTACTCCCTTATCTTCCGGTAGTGGAATAGTAACGGATTGTGTAATGTAATCCTCAAATTTCAATTCGATGTAGTCATCTTCAGTGCTGTTATCCAAATCCTTAGTGAACTTGAGTGATAACTGTTCAGCATCTCCATTCGATTCCCCTTCCTTTCTCAACTCATCCCAAATCTTAGTGTCGGTTATGAGTAGTGTAAGAGACAACTCGTATGTCCTTTGAGCAGGAATATGAGCCGACATAATATCACGGTTGGATTGACCAATAAATCGCTGTTGGGTTATATTGTTTGAGATAGTAACACTACCTCCTTTCACCCTAGCAACAGTTTGTCCATACAGTTTAATCTGTCCACCTGAGAATAAGTATGGTCGGTTGTTTGTATCATCAGAGTGATAGTTGAATAACCCAGTGCTTGCACTATCATTTGTCCTCTGTCTCCTTCTTGGCACATAACCAATAGGAGCATCAAAAGCCCTACGTGTAACTAAGTCCAAACTCGTTTTGAGTTCTTGCCCTTCTTCAAAATTCATAGCCATGCTATTTACTTGACACCCTGTAAAGACTCTAGCGAAGATGTCCTTAGTGGGAGTTGCAGTAGCATCACCCGAAGTTGCTCCCTCTGAACCAACATAATAGTTAGCGTTTGCTAATCCTGACTTCTCATATGTTACTTCTAATGCGAAAGAAGGCAAAGAATCCCCGTTATTCTCATCGAAATTGTAGACGAAATATCCACCTGTTCCCTCTGTTACCATTTTCAAATCCCCTATACTTGAAGATGGAGGGTATTCCTTACCACCAATGACTCTAACCAACCTATCATTAACAGTATCTAATGCTACTCCATTACCAGTTAGACTGCCCCCTGAACCCAACGTGTGAACAGTTCCACCACCTGCTGTCCCGACATCAGCAGTGTAGTCTCCTAACGCATAGTAAAGCCAAGACCCATTGCTCATTGAAATATCAAGAGAGCCACCACTAACAGTTTCTCCCTTCTTGTATTGGTATCCTAAATTCCTAGAACCACCCAATGCTAAATTCACTTGTGCTACTTCTACCTCTACACTAGGAGGAGATAATGTATTCACCAACCCCATCCAGTTATCAGCGAGAAGATTAGGTTTTCCTGTAATCACATCAGGAGCAATAGCAGGTGCGCCAAATGCTTGAATTGTAATATCAATGTCATCATCACTCGCATCTCCAACATCTTCTCCAAAAGTGATAGTAGTGCCAGTATTGCTCTTAATCATGTATGTCCCATTAAATGCAGTAGATGTGTTATTGACTATCTTAGCCATACAACCTTGATACAGGTTTGTTACCAAAGTAAGGTTCTCAGAATCTCCACCACCGAACTTTCTAGTATCAGCAGTAATATCAACAGTAGTAAAATCGGAGGCTTGAAGGTCACAATCTGACAAATAAATATCACTTTCAGGTATCATAGTGGCACTTACGCCTGTTCCTGTAAACACTTCATCAGTCAAAATTGCAGTTGTCGTCATACGCTTCTCCCCATTCTCTTCATCTCTACGCTTAGTTTGTAGCCCAATAACCTTTTCTTTCTATCATTGGCCTCACTCCTACTTTGCAATTTTATTATTTCTGCACTATCGGTGTAAGTTGTTCCCCCCACTGTCGTAGATATGGTGGGGCTAAGAGAGTTTGTTTCAAGAATGTAACGCACAATTCTGTATAAAATCCTAAGTCTGTCTCTAGAAGTAGTGTTATCAGGAAAGTCTCTTCTATGTAGCACTCTCATGTGTATTGTGAATGCAAATGTCTCGTTTCTAACAGAATAATCAATGGTAGGATATGTAGTTGAGGAACTATCCTCATAGACAACTATGACGTTGTTAGAATCAGCATCAACCCTTCTTCCTTCTTTTGGTTCTATTGAACGCACATCTATTACTTTAGGCACAGGCAAATTTACAGCAATAGCCCCACTATTGTATAGGGCTAATCCTGCACCACTCCAATTGTCTTGCAACAACCTAATTATGAATGTAACTTCATCAAGGAGTTCTGCCATTAAATGCCTCCACTGCTTTACTGCCTACCTGTTTAACAAACACATCTAATGCATGTTTGAATACTTCATCATCACTAAGGGTAAATCCTGCATAGCCTAATTCTGCTAACGCCTCATTTCTTTCTATCTCTCTATCCAAGAGTTCACGAAATAAGGCGTTTAGGTTTTGCATAGTATCACGATATGAAATGGATTAGATTTTTCTTACCATCAATAATATCATTCGCTTCTTCTAAGAGAATGTCGTGTTTGGTTTTCAAATCTATATTGGAGTCTGTTTCTGCTACTAATATGGAATTATCATCATGTCGTATTATTTCTGCCGCTACAAACTTAGTAGCCGCTTCGTGTATAGGTGCTGGAACTCTACCATCTCCTGCGACAAACGCAACTCGTATAGAATGATTAGCAACATATGGATATTCTCGTAAGAAGAAGATTTTACCTTCATCTTTCAACTGCCAAAAGTCTCCTAATCTTCTTTGGTCTTCATTGTCTGTGAAAGCATCAACAGTTCCATATGTAGATGTGATACCACAACTAGAACCATCCTCCCCTAGAAGTAATGAAGATATTACAACAGTATCTCCTTCAGCAGAGGCGTAAAAGAAATCAGAGATATTAACTGTGTTAGTAGTATCTCGCAATGATTTAGCAGCAACCTCTCCTGTGAACTTGGCAGTCTTGTGAGGGAACACTTCATTGATTGCATCGGCTAATTGACTTGCAGTTGTTTTTGGGCCAAAATTATCATAGAAGTGTGTATTCTCTACTATGTTGAATGTGTATGTTCCTGCGGTTAATGAAATAGTCCAAGCATTAGTGATAGTGTTTGAAGGTAGAGTTAGTCTAGCAGTAGCAGAGGCTAAATCCTTCCATCTATTTCCTTGCCAAATTTCTAATCTAACTATCTTCTGTATCTTAGGTTGTGATAGTTGTATGAAACCAATATAATCCTTCCACTGTTGAACAGGGTATGCTCCTTTATTCCAACCATCAAACGAGTAAAACTCTTGGTGGTGTAGTATTGGTCGGTATGATTGTTTAACCGCATCATCTATTTTCTCTTCTACTCTTTTGATAATCTTACCGACTTCTGCTATTGTTGGTGTAGTGCTACCACTAAACGCCCCTATTTGTAGTAAATTACTAACATCTGTATGGGTGGTATAGTATCCATTACCGAGAGCATAATTAGCATTGATGTTGGTGAAATCGCTTGGGGAACTAACTTTTGCCATCTTATCATCCTACTATTAATTGTTTTAATCCTGTATATTCATGATATACCAATGTTAATTCTTCTGCATCCTGTTTATCGGTATCGTTTCTAAGTCTTTTTTCCTTTTGCGCTTCAGATTGACCTGCTCCACTCTCGCTAAATCTACCGCGAGTAAAGCCCTTGCTACTCCTTCTGCCTATCTTAGTGTCCACTAGTATTTTGTTAACTTTATCGGTTGAAAACGTCATAATGTTAACTGTTGAATCCTTAAACCGATATTGTGGGCTATTTTCGTCTCCTATCCAATGACCTGCTTCAAGAAGTTGCTCACTTATTCTTTCCTTCAATTCATTTTCATTATCAGCATATTCTAGGAATGGTATGAATTTAATTTGTTCTCGATAATCTCCTGATTTGATATTCTTAACAATTGCTTCTAGTATAGACACTAGTGCATCATGGTTTCCAAAGGCAGGATAATAGTTCTTTATTTCAATAACTTGCTTGCCTTTCTTATCCTTTACTGGCCTCTCTTTTGTTTTTCCATCTTCATCAGTGTAGGTTTCATAAACAGGTTCTTCAATGCCAATTGGTTTTGATTCCCCTTCTATCACACGTTCTCCTAGTTTTTCTTGAGTCGGAATTAAGTCTTCAAGTTCTTGAGGAATTTTCAGTGGTTCACCATGTGTCCAATCGGCTTGCTTTGGATTATCTAAATTGTATTTGTCCTGTTTAACACCAACTATGAGTTGTGAGAAAAAATCAATCAGTTCTTTTTTTGTCTTAGGTAACAACAATTGCATGAACTTATCATATGGGCTTTCTTTTTCGGAATAAACGTAAGAACCCCATTTGCTCTTTAGTTGGTCTAACAAACCACTTAGTTTCTTTATGCGTTTAGCCATATCTTTAGCAGCAGACGCTGTTTTCTTATCTTCACTTTTTCCTGCTCCAACCATAATCCACTCAAGAAACTTCTCTTCATCCTTCCATTCTTTAGTGTTTAGTGTAATTACCAACTTTCCAATCTGTATCTTATGCTCATGAGGTGTTAGTGAATCTAATATGGAATCTTTCAAAAACGACTTTCTTTGTGATTTAACAATCTCCATGATTTCCTTTTTAGTCGGGGAAGTTACATCATCTATGGCATCCCACAGTTCTTCTCTATTGTCAACAGCATCTTCATCATCGAAGTATTGTTTATCTCCAAAAACATCTAACACATATGTATGGTCGTCACTTATTTTCAAAGTGACTAGGGCATTAGAAGTCTGTGCCTTAGTTAGCATTTTCTCTTCATCAACGGTGATACCTTTGTCATCATCTTCCTTATCTTCATAGAATCCTTCAAGTTCTTCCTGTGATGCTTCTTCTTCTTCCTTTTTCCAATCTCGGAATCTATCTAATTTCTCTTTTGAAGACATGTCCTGCCATTTATCAGGAAACTTACTCTCAGCCCACCCATCTGCTTTATCTTGTTCTTCACTCTTATCTTGAGCAAATGAAGATGAACCACCATAATTAAACTGAAAAGTATCTGTTCCAATCTTGCCATATCCTTCAACTCTAAACAATTCAGTGAAGTATGCTTCGGTATCAATTGTTATTGTATCCCCACTAACCTTCATGTGCTTAGAAAGAGTTGATGGATATAACACAGGTTCACTTCTATCGAATGCCCCTAGAAGCCTACTGCTTCTACTTTCATATTTTTCTGCTACATTTTTTTGAGCGCGTTTAGTTTTCCTCTCTGTATCATCTAATCCCTTGCCATACCTATCGCCTAATAATTGACTGACTTTCAAATCATTATTCAAATCAATTAGTTTGGTATCTCTCTTAGCCATGTTTCTTCTCAAAGACTCAGAGAATGCTCTATTTTTACCATCCTTAGTTACATATTCCTTTAGTTCTAATTGTTCCACTAATTCAACCAATGGTGCTTTTTCTAGTATGGATAAGAAACTCTCTAAGAATAAATCATAATCCTTTTCAATGCCTTCGTTTATCTCATCTTGGTCTAATGAAATTAACTTCCTCATTACCTTCCTAGTCTCTCTCATATTACGGGTGTTAGAAACCCCGTTGAAAACATATGATGTCAAATATCTGAACAGGGGTTGTTCAGAAAATAGAGTATCCCAACTCTTGTTTTTATCAGATTCTTCTAATATGAATCCTGTCTTTAACCAACTGGGTGTAACCTTCACTCTTGACATTCATTTAGCCCCAACCTATGCAAGCCACTTAGCCCAAGCAACTGCTTTGCCTAATCCTTGTGCTAGACCTAAACCGCTCTGTGGTGGGGTGTATGTTGGCTGACCAGTCTGTGGGTCTATCCAATATGGGTTGTTCATACTATCATATCCTTGTGGGGGAACAGGGTATCCTGATTGATTATTGAATGCCATTTGCTGTTGCATCATGGTGTTATTCATCCCAACTGACATATTGCCCCCCTGTATGTTAGCAGGATTCATCCCTTGTGGGTTCACTCCCATTCCCATTTGTGACTGTGTAGTTGGTTGTGGTTGTGAGGGAGAAGTGAATCCCTGTGCCTCAAGATATTGTTGTTTAGCCATTCTTCTCTGCATTACTACTTCACTATTGATAGCAGTTGCTAGAAGATTAGCCAAATCTAATTGAATGTTTTCTTGTGTGATATTAGTAAATTCAACAAGTGCATCAGGAGAAATAACAAGATTACCACTAGAACTTTGATTAAATTCTAATTTTACTAACATCTGACTAACTGCTCGTTGCACAGTGTCTTCTATTAGTTTCTCCATTGCACCCAAGAATGCTTCACCATGATACTGAAAGAAATCTTCTACATGATTTTCTTGCAACGTCAAAAGGTTGTTCATTGCTTTGAAATTAGTTTGTTGTTGCGCTCCAATCTGTGTAGCAATAGCCCCATTACTAGTTCCAAATAATCCCATTACTCAATCCCCCCTTCCTCATTGTTTACGACCTTAGCCCCTTCAGTTAATAGTGTTTTGATTCGCGCACTAATTCCGTTATTGGCAATAATTAATCTAAACAGTTCTTCTTCTTTAGTTTCAGTATTAGCAACAGGGGGTTGAATCCCCCATCCTAATGATGATAACGATTGTATATCTTCTACCTTTAGACTAGTTACTGGGCCACTAGCAAGTGGGTTTAATCTTCTAGTTGAAGGCATGTATGCACTGAAAGAAAGCCCATGTTCATCTGCCAATATCTGCTGTTCAAGCATTTCATATTGTCTGTGTATTTGAGAATGTTTCTCACAATAAGTTCCTCTCATTGGATAACCCTTACGAACTTTATGCAATGGTAATGGTGGGCGCATTGAGTCTCCTGATTCCCATTTCTTCTGAGAACCACAAACAACACATCTGTCTTTAATGTTATATTTGAACTTGTATGGTAGTTTCAAGAAGGTTTTCTTTTCAGGCATTAATATCTTGATTATTTCTTTCAATTGCTTCTTTGGTTTCACACTCTTATATTCATACATCATTACTGAACCTGCTGCTCTAGCAGCAGAAAACCTATCCAAAAAAGGATTCATGCCTGTGTTTGCCGACTGCGCGCCAATCAAAGTAGGGGGCTGAAACTGTATCGTCATCTGTTAACCCACCCTAGTAGTCCCTTATCATGGTTAGGATTCCTCTATACACCATCTCTGAATCAGATTTAGCACTTACAATATATTTGTGACATGGGATTCCCTTATCATTTAGTTTTTGCATCCCATTTCTAAAGGATTCAAAAATGGGGTGCTTCTCCATCTTACCATCATAATCATATTTGTCTTTCCATAAGTCATATTTGTTAGCCCAAAGTGAAACAGCAATAGGATAGTCATGCATTTTCTTCTTCTTCTTCTTACCATTAACATTCCAAAAAGGAGAACAAATTGTATCCACTAAGAATGTCCAACACAACTGTTGTTCAATATCATAGTGCTTATCCATGTGTCTATCATCAAACATGAATATGATATATTTCACATGCCTATTTCGCATGTCTTCTACCCACTCATTCCAAAATACTGTTTCTCCTCCGACATCTGCGGATTTGATAGTGTGAGCATCCCCATCCAGTTTTACATATTTTCTAGTTGCCCTATGTCTTCCAACCGTTCTATCAGTTATACTAGGAACTTCACCTCTAGTTCTCAACTGATGATGAAGAGTAGTCTTCCCTGCCTTACTAGCACCATACACTCCAAAAGGTATGGAATGTAAACGCTGATACATTTTGTTCATTGCTTCCACTACTAGTATAGCGAAACCTGCCATTACTGACATAACTTAACTCCATAGATGATGCCATGCACTGAATAGCCCATCAAGCATCCATTGAAATACGTTTATTCCAAACAGTGGAAGTAGATGTCCTATTGAGAAACTAACTAAACAGGCAATGCCGCCCCACAACCAAAACCTTGCTCGTAGAAACCAAATATCAGCAGAGTGCGCTCGTTGTAAATCATAAGCCAGTGTTGACTCATCAAAACCCATTAGTATTTCAGATACCATTCTTTAACCTCATTCATTGAATTGGGTTAAGAATGTTGGACTCAATGTATTATCGTTAGGAACTGTTTGCACGAATCCACCCTGCATCTCCCCAAAGTTTGGTTGTGTGTTGAATGTCTGATTGAATTGACGTAGTGATTCTCTGACTCTCTTACGATTGTCTTCCTCTCTAGCCTTCCTGTTCCAATATGCGTCTATTCTACGCTTTAGTAGGAACTCTTCTATTACATCATTCAACAATAAGTCAAATAGTGCTTTCAATATCATTATTGCTCCCACAGTGCAAATGCCAAATAACACCGCGTGTGCAATACCTCCGTATGGGAAGTTTATGCCAAACATAGTATAGAAGTAGATGTTTACTCCACTCACTGCTCCTACGAACAGTATAGTCATTATTAATCGAGTATCAGATTCAATTGTAGGCATAGGCTCAACTCCAAGTGCAGGAATACGCTCCCCCTGTGCCACTTAGTATTGCTGTCACCCCTGTTCCCATTTTTCTACCATGCATATCAAACTCAGCAGTTGAGTTTGCTGTGACTATTAATCTAGCAACTTCATCAGACGACCCAACAGTAGTGCTGTTATGGTCGTAGATTTTCAGGGTTGCTGTTCCTGTTGCAGTGAAATGAATACTATTTAATTTACAATTACCGTCACACAACACTGCACTAGCGGTTCTGACGGGGCTACCTGCTACTCCCCCAACCATCATTCCACTTCCTTCTTAGCGGTTTTCTTAACCGCTTTCTTAGCAGTCTTTTTTGGAGTAGGCTTCTCTTCTACCTCTTCCGTAGGAGCAATAGTTTCAACAACTGTTTCAACTACCTTTTCTACTTTCTTTTTTGCTGTTGTCTTCTTCTTAGGATATAGAACAGATAGAACGTCATCTTCTTCTGCAACATTCAAATGTGCCTTGAGATACTTTAGCCTTCTTTCATCTAATGTTGAAATGTGCTTCTTATCATCTTCTGTGAAATCAATAAGCATCCCTTCATCACCGCAATAATTTACTGCAATGTTTGCAGGAACTTCACACCATGTGTGCGCTCCTATTGAATACTCGCCTTTTCCTATTAGTATGTCGCCTTCCGGCCTATGTCTTACTAGTTTAATCAATGCCATATCTATGCCTCCTATGTTGGGTAGTAACCCCTACTCCGGTATGTCGGAGTAGAGGCTACTACTTTACGTTTATTCAACTAATTATTGAGGCAATCACGCACTCTTTAGGTTAGTAATCTTACCCTGTCCCTTGAAGAAGGAACAGCAAGTCTCACCCATAGTGCGATACATACCTTGATTTCCTAGTTTGCCAACACCGAATGGGTTGCCACTAGTAATACCATCCTCGAAATACTGAGTAGGCTTCATCACTGATAGCCACAGGTGGTCTGTATCTAGAATCAATATGTCGCTGATGCGATTAGATGTTCCTAGACCAGTTGATGGCATATCCTTAGCGGGTATGATTGGTATATCGTAGTATGTTGCAACTCTGAAACCAACTTCCTGACCCTTTACGCCTCTAACGCCGTTGTGGGTAGGAACAATCTCCTTCCTGTCCATGAATCTTTCTTGACTTTGTAGCAAGTCAGAAAGTGCCTGTATGGTATCGTATCCAGTAATGATAACCTTCGGGTTTCCGCCGTTCTGACGTAGCCTACGAATCATGTCATTTAGAAGGCTCAATGTTAGAACCCTACAATCACCTGATAGGTAACCTGCGCCGAAGTCAACTTCAGCATCTAGGAAAGAAGCAACACCTGTGTAGGTGAATGCCCCTGTATTACCAGTGTTACCAACAGTTACAGTTCGCTCTGAACCGAAGATGGTTGCTGCATCAGCAATTTGTGCGAATGTTCCATCATTGTTCTTACTGTTGTAAAACACGTTATCCTCTTGCATCATTGCCAACTCAGCAGCAGATGAAACAATCTTGTATAGAGATGTGTAGTTCTTCTCAATACCAGTTGTGTTATTCTCATTGTATTTCTCAAGAGGCATAACTAGCATCTTACTCTGAACTTCTGCATGTAGTTTACCCATGTCCTCACGAACAATAGCACGTATATCGCCAACACCATCATCAATAGCAGCAAGTTCCATTCCAAGTTCTGAGAACTCAAACAGATGTGCCACTGTCTTCGGGCTAACATATAGTTTAGTGTATTCGGGTGCAAGTGCAACCATATCTGTGCCAATCACTGCGTTCTCAGGAACTCCACCGATTGTGTCTGCTCTTGGGGTAGCCGCGTTTGCAGACGAGATGTTTGCAGTTACAGCGTTAGAACCAGTTGCGAATGCCGCACCTGAACCACCAATAGGTCGGCTCTTTAGAACTCGCCATCCACTAGATGTGTATGGCCTCTTTGCCAACATAGCAAGGGGGTTAACTTCTTGATTAAGCATTGACCATACTTTCTGTCCATAAAGAACGTTGTATAGGTCGCCTAGTCCACCTGCCGCAGTAAAGGGATTGGTTGCAGCATCGTGAGGAGTGCCGAAGCCTCCTACAACTCCACCCGCTTTGAGTAGAGCATTACCAGTGTTTCCACCGTATCCGTATGTTGCAGCCTCTAAGTCCTTCATTGTCCTAATGTATCCTGTCATATTCAGTCACCTCTTACCATTGCGTGTAGGTCATCCCAAGACATCTCAGCCGCCGCCTCAATACTTGTAGGAATTCCATCAGGTAGTGCCATAGCAACTTCCTGTGCCTTCCTTATTTCGGAATCTTTCTCTGTTAGAGACTTTCGCAGAACAGCGAATTCCTCCTTCAAAGCGGCTACATCAGTTCGAGCATCGTATTCTGCTCTCTCTGCGTTAGCCTTCTTTACGGACAACTCATTAGAGAGTCGTGTCTCAAAGGTCTTGTTAAGAGATTCGTAGGCTAATGCCTCCATCTTCTCTGCCTTGAACTTGGCATATGCCTTCTCTACATTCTCAACGCTTAGGTCAAGAGTTGCAAAATCTGCACCCTCAAGTCCCTTTGCTACGCTAAGTGCAGCAGGAGCAGCCTTTGGCTTTCCGCCACTAACTACTTCCTCTCCGGCTTCATAGTCTCTTGTTGAATCCTCATCAAGAGCCTTCTCCTCCAAGTCCACTTCAAGTTCCTCATCTGCCTTCTCTTCTAAGTCAGCATCAGGTGCTTCTTCGGTGTCCATGTATTCCGCGTTCTTCGTTACGTCGTCTACTTCACTGTGAACTTGATTGACTTGCTTCATTAAGTCATTCAACTCCTCAAGTGCTTTTTCCAGTTTTTCACTCATTTGTTTTTCCTCCATTTTCAAAATGTCGAATTTCGCTTCGGGGTTTATCCCCTTTTCACAAATTGTAACTTCATGCAGTTCCAATCTGTCTATCTCATTGTATTCACCATGCTCATCAGAAGTTCTTTGCTTCTTCGATATGGCCTGTCCTCCAATGCTAAAGGAACGTAGAGTTCCCTTTCGGATACCTCTTGAAATTTCTTTTGCCTTCTCAATGTCATCTCGTAGTTTGATAACCACATAGAATCCTACATCATCAACTGCTGTCTTATGCAATACTCCATGAGCATCTCGATACTTTTCTACTACCTCACCAACTTGGACATTAGAATGGTTAGACATTACATTTCTATACTTTTCATCAGACATGTATTTCTTTACTGCGTCATTAAGTGCCTCAAGTGTGATTAAATCGTTCTGCTTGTCAACAATCTCAATGGAAGCATAGCCTCCGATAATCAGATTATCTGACTTCAGAATAGTAAACTCATGGGTGGTATCTGCCTTTAGCAAAGGAGTATCCATCATCAGCATGAAATCCGAGTTTTCACTCTTACTATATGAATAGATTGTGAAATTACTCCGTTTTAGACGCAGGGAAGGGTAATCCGGCATATGCGTCTTCGGTTATATTCCATTTATTTGGGTTGCTTTTGTCGTCTAACATCTCTTGTTTCTTACCTGTCCAAGCAACCCAACTCTTTTTCTCTTCTAAAGGCACTACTCTGAAATGTATTCTAGTTTGAAACTTATCTCCATCTAAGCGATATTCATGATAACCATTCTTTTGGATACCCAGTTCAATACTTCCTTTGTCTAACACTTTCCTTGACTCCCCTATCTTCTTAGCAACAACAGCAGGGAACTTACCTGACTTACCAAATAAATCATAGATGTCTGTATTACCTTCTATGTCTATTGTCCAAGCCATTCTCTCATTTTCATAGTCTATGACCAAATCAACATTTTTGTCTTCTCGTAATGTTATGGAATACTTACCCATATCACTATCTTTGTTTATCTCATCAATATCCTTTTCCAAGACATCTTCTTTAGCAGTGAATTTATTTGGATGAAGATACACTAAGTCATCCTGTTGCTTCATCCAAGACATTAACTTACCATCATTAGAATCAAACAAATCAGCAAATGAACCTTGATGTTTGTCCATCACAAAGTCTAGTATCTTCTCAAATGGTAGATTATCCCTACCACTTTCTAATATCTCATTCCTTATTGCTAATCTGAAAATAGAACGCTTACTCTTCATGATTTCTGCTACTTGTTCCTTCCAAACATCTATGTTGTATAGTGCGTTTTTCTGCATTAGAGTATCTCCCTCAAATCCATAAATGGTAAACCCATTCATATCTTCTTTGAGGATTATTTCAGCAACTCCATGTGTATGGTCGGTAATGTAATATCCTTTCTTTACCTTCTTACTTGTTGCACCTCTAGGATTTTTCAATCCAGTAGTAACCTCAAACATACCACCCACTGATTCACCTAAAGCGTATTTCATTCCAGTGAGAGACTTCTTGGTTTTACTAGCAAGTTGCTCTAGAGTCTCAAGCGAATCTGATTGGGTAACTTCCGGTATCTCAATAACCTTAGCAGAAAATAGTTTGAACCCATCTTTGCCTTTCTTTACTTCATCAACCTTAACTCTAACAATATCACCAATCTTAACATTCTCTTTGGTGTTCAGTGCTTTACCCACTGGAAGATATTGCTTATCTTCTAACTCAACAGTCTTGTAGTTCCTAGCGGTTTCAGCATTAACTGGCCCAATTCCCATAGTGTAAGAATGGAGATTGCTTTTTGTTTTCTTATCATCCAAAACCACCACATCTAAGTCAACAAACTTCTTCCACTTAATCCACTTGGGATTCTTCTTAGAACCAATGTAATACGTTGATTCAATATCCTTGATGACAACACCTTCTGATGCAGGTAAAGACATTATTTCCTTAGCATATTCTTCAACTTCCTTTATTGAATCTGCAATCCTAGTGTCCTTCTTAGAAGGGAAGGCTAGGTGTTCTGAGGAATGTTGTGAGTATTGATAGAGTAATATGTTGTGTCTCTCTCTAAGAACTTCATCGGTTATGTTCTTACCTTCATGAACCATAATATCAAAAACATGCGCTCTAAGTTCTCCACCCTTCTTATTCTTGAATACATGAGCAATTGTATCTGCTCTATGTAGTGGTTCATCTTCCATGAACAACATAAGTTCTCCATCCAAAATGCAGTCATTGAATGATTTTTTCTCCAATGCTTTCACTTGTTCAGAACACTTGTCGGTAATATCCTTCTCATTGTAGGAATAGATTGTTACCTTACCATTGAATTTATGAAGTTGTATTCTCATACCATCATATTTTTCTTGAACTACATATTCACCAGTCAGACCTTTTACTTCTTTCAAATCATCAATCTCAAATATACGATACATTGGTTTATTCGGAATTATGAAATCAATAGATTGCTTCTCATCCTCGCTCTTAGCAATGTCCAACTCCACTAAATTATCCCATTTGTCTTCATCATATTGTGAACCATACACCTTCTGTAATAATTTGTATGCTCCCTTGAATTTGTTTTCTATTCTACGAGTATCCTCGTCTTCCTCACCATAATGCTCTATGATGTAAAGCGGAATGTCTTTGGGTTCTAAATCAAGCCCCATGAAATCTTGAGTTATTTCATCAGGTTTCAGATTTAGTGCCTTCCATGATTTATCAGGCAACGGGTTAGCATGTGAACGTAAAGCGTAGTGTATGAAAGCGGCAAACATAGATTCGTCTTTCAATAGAGTTGCAATTACCTTGTCTCCTAATTGCTTAGAGAAAGGGTCACTAACCTCTTTTGATTTGAACCTCATTTCCTTTATCGCTTCATACAATTCCTTTGCTTGTCTTGATTGAGGATTGTATGCCTCATCTGAAAAGGCAGTATCTTCTTTCAGGTAATTTTTCAGTTCAGTAGTGAAATCATCTAAAGAATCAAATTGCTCCCTAACATCTTTCACTGTTTTCTTCCAAGTATCAGTATACTCATCAGGGTTTTCTTTTGCTGAAAGATATGAATATCTAACACGCTCAAAGAAATCCAATACTTTCTTAGTCATTGTATTGGTTTCTTTCTCAAAAGATAACCCTGTTTGTGGCATGTAACCCCCTCAAGCGAATTTTGGTTGAGGAGGATTTATTGAACTTGCAGCACTGGCAGTTGTTCCCATATCTAACTCCATAAGAACTCTAATAGCATTATGCGCCTTTTGCGCTGCGCCCTTTTTGTCGTTTTTCATTTCAACAACAGCATTTTCTAAGTCTGTCATTGCATCTTTGTATGTTGCTTCTTCCATCAAATTATTTTCATTTTGGTCAAATGGTGAAACATCGTCACCCAATGGCGAATACTTCTCACCATATTGTTTGATTAGGCTTTCAAGTCCAGCAATAATACTAGCCTTAGTTACCTCATTGAGTTTGTCTTCCTTACCTTCAACATTGCTTGTCTTAGGTAGTGATTCCTCAGAAGGGTTCTTCTTAGGTTTCTTGATTTTAACTTCCTCACCTGTAAGTGGTTCATCCAATTCCAATGTATTCACATTTGCTTCTTGCAATACTTCTTTCGCCTTTCGTATAGCCAGTTCGACTACTTTTTCTTCCCATGTTACTTTTTCCGGCATTTCAATCACTCTTCGTAGTATTTATCTTGGTATTCTTCCCACACTTTTTCAGGAATCCAATAAGCAGAATCTGAATTCAAATCTAATTCTGCATCGGGGTGTTCCATAATTCGTTGACTGTCAGGCCAATGAATCAATATCTTACCTTCTCTTTCTGTTGGGTGAGTTTGGTCACTTAACATTCCTTCTTCCAAACGCTGCATTTCATCAGCATTCTTTGAAATTATTTGCCACCATGTCATTTTACTCATTCCATTTGCTTTACTAATTCGTGTATGTCTTCCCAGTCCATACTCTTCTTGATAGAAGTTCCACCGGATACATTTCTGCTATCCATAGTAGGGGAAGGTGATTCATAAACCACATACCCTGACTTCATCAATAGATTGTCCTTATCGTAAACTGCTTGCTCTAATGCTTTCACCTTGCTAACTAGTTCTTTCATCAACATCAACATCTCATTATCTTCACTCATTTTATGCACCTTGTATGTCATTCATAGCAATCAACATGTCTTCCCTGATTCTTTGTCTTAGAACTATTTTCCAGTCTATCATGTAACTCCTGCTCCTTCGTGTAGTGGTCTAGTTCAATAAGGTTTCACTTATCCTTCTTTTTTTCCTTCTTCGGATAAACCATCTTTCTGAGTTGAGAATATAGGGTTTCATAGTCCTTCCTTAACTCAGAAGCAGAGGCTAGAATGTCTAAATTTTTCTCATCAAAACCATCAACAGTCTTGCTTAGTTTCTTATCGGATTTAACCAAATCAATGCCTTTCAGTTCTTCGATAATATCAGATAGATGAGTCATGTCTTCTCCCATCATATTGGTAGGTTGTGCCTTTTGAATTAGTTTCTTCAACTTCTTCTTTTTCTTAACGTCTATCTTCTCGATAAACACAGGAGAGAAGTAAAACCCTTCTCCCTTTAGAACATCTTGCCAAGTCATGCAGACCCCTCCGTTGTATCTTCAGAGGGGGGGTCAACTAATGATTCTTCCTTCATATCAGAACTATCTAGTAAATATCTGATTGTCTTTACTTGTTCTCTAATCTTAGGAAGTTCCTTGAGAGTTTCCAAAGTCTTCACATAATCTTTATGTTGTTCCAATGTGTTTTCATCTGCTTGATTATCTATTGCTCTTTGTAATCCTTCTCTTGCTTCCCTTATCTTATCGTCTATGTTACTAGCACTCAAATCTCCATATTCATGAAATTCTGCGGCAGATTCAGGAGTGTCCTCAAATAACAAACCAACACTTTCTACTTCCTCTGTGAGTTTTGCTAAAGTCCTCTTGAATGGTAATAAGAACTTTCTTTCTTGTTCTGCCCTTTCATTTTCATTCTTAGGATTTGTATTAGCCCACAACTTATGTTTTGCCTCAATTTCTTCCTTTACCTTCTTTCCAAACCTATACACCTTTTGTGATAAATCCCTTAATTCCTTCTTAGGTATTGTTCCCCTCACAGCAGGAGCATCAAATTTCTTTGGAGATGGAGTTTTGGTTCTTCTAGGTTCAGACTCAGGTTTGTATTTATCAGGGTCTTCTCGATAAATCTCCCAAGCAGTTTCTAAGTGTGGGAAGTTTCTATTCATACTGAGTAGTTTTCCTCCTTCTCTTCTCTTTGCTACATTTTTCAAAGACTTCAAACGACTTTCCTTCAATTTACCATAGTTCCCAGTCAAGTCATTTATTCTAATTAGATATTCTAAAACATCGAAATGTTTAGTCAATATCTCTTTCTTCTCGTTCTCTGCCATCTTCTCTTGATTGTGATGTAGAATATCGGGAATCAACCTGTAAATCATTCTAACAACATTATCAGCATTGTAGAATAGTTTGAAATGTTCAGCAGGGTCTTCACTTGCACTACTAATCAAAGAATGTATCTCATCAACAAACTCATCAACATCTAACGAATAATACGTTTGTAGCCCCTTTATTCCTTTCTCTTTCTCACCAATTCTAATAATTGGAATACTAGCATTTTGGTAAATATCCTCAAGAATTTTTATGCTCGGTTTACCACTGTATTCAACTAACTCAGTCCAAGACTCAGTTTCATCATCATATTCAGCCCCCTTAGCATGAAACAGATGTGCTATATCTGCCTTGAGATTTCCTTTTCCTTCTAACAAATATCGCTGCATTACCTTAGAAGTAGAGGCCAACTGCTCTCTCATTTCTCCGATTCGATTTTTTACTGATACGTTCACACCATATTTCGCTAAGTCTTCCATTACCTTTTTCAGGTTCTTAGAGAAGATAATTGACTTATCTTCCCTTTCTCCAATCCCCGATTTCAACCTAACTAGGACTTTTTCATCACCCTCAAACAGAAGATTGTATAGTTCTCTGTATGGTTCTTCTTGTATAGTTCGTAAGTCAATTTTCCTTCCAACTTCAAGTTCTTTAGGTGAAAGTTCCTTTTCCAGTGCGTTAACCCTATTGACGAATGTTCTCTTGTTCTTCTCTAATTGCACTGAATCTAGTTCTCTTGGCGACTTAGAGAAAAACCCCTGTCGAAACAAATTCTGTTTTACTTTACCATCTTCCTTTGCTTCTTGTAATTCACTATCTGCTCTAAACAACAAACGCTTTTCAAATTTGTATTGGTCTTGTTTTGTTGTCTTATCGTAGACCCACCAAACATCTGCATGAATATCTGAACCGGCTGCTTTGGTTAAAATATCCATGAAACTCATTGTTACCACCTCAGAAGGGTATGTTTTCTTTCCTATTTTTTTGCTTCTTAGGAAGCAAGATAGCATCAGGAATATCCGATGTATTAGGAATCTTCTTTTCAACAGTAGTGTCCTTATCAACACCACCAATTGAATAATCTCTACTACGAGTTATTCTACTAGAGTGTTCTCTAGCCTCTCTAACTCTAGCCGATTTCAGTTCTCTTTCTAGTTGTCTTACGCTTTTTTCTTCTGTCATATTAATTACCTCTTGCTTTCTTGTTTCTCTCTTCTATCTCTGCAAGTAACTTTGCTTCATCTTGCTTAGTCCTTTCAGCCGCGTCTTCATCTTGGCCTGTTGAATCCTTAGTTGTAATTTTCTTACGACGTAGAGATGGGAATTCAGGCATATTTGCAAATGGGCCAGTATTACTGTAATCGGGTTTTTCCATGTCTTCATCATCAGCAAACTCATCTGCTACTGCTTCTTCGTAATCCGTCAATTTCTTTAGTATATTTTTCCAACTCATTGTATCATCTCCAACTTATTGTTGCGTTCTCATCCAAACCTAAACCCCACCACAAAGCATATTTTTTTCTTGTATCTTCACTTGGATTATCTAGTTCTTCATAACTGTTCATAAGTTTTCTTGCCTCCGCAAAAGTAAGTCTTTTTTTACCTACTTTTTCAAGTTCCGACCTAAATAATTCAAATACTTCATCAGGGAACTCTTCATCTTTTTCTTCTTTCTTTTCGTCATCAACTACTATATCCTTTATCGCAGAACCAACGTTTAGTATCTTTTTCCAACTCATCTTAACCTACTCTCCTCTCCGTTCTCTTGTCCACATTTTCATTTCCAGCATCTTTTGGTAATCCGGTAAATCTCTTATCAGGGCCAGTTGACATAGACGGCTTGTTCCTCGTAGCGGGGGGGTTCTCTTGAGGTTTGCTCTTTTTGCCACTATCTCCACCCATCATCATCTGTTCCTGCATTTGTCCCATTTGACTCGCGTCAATACCTGTTCCTGCATACGGGTCTAATTCAACATCTTCTTCTTGACCACCTTCACCACCTTCTTGTGGTTGTGGTTCAGGTTTAGTGTAGATGAATCTACCTTCATCATCCATATCAACATCAAATCCTAAATTCTTAATCGCAGCAGCAACGTTAACTTCTATCTCTCTCTTACGCAATACCGCAATTTCATCCTCTTCTTCTGAAGGAGGAAGTTTGAGTTGCCAATCAGTAATACCAAATTCTTCAGTCATAAACGGGAATACATAATTATTCCAAATAGTCTGTGCCATTTCTACTGCTCTGTTTGTAACTAGAACTTGCATACCCTCATTGTTCAAACCACCACTAGCAGAGTTATCTGCCATGAAGATTTTACTAACACCATAGAATGCTGAAATCCTATCCCTTAAGTCATCCTTAACTTGTATGTAGTCCATCTCTTTGAGGCTGTCCATGAACTTAATCCACTCAACATTACCTTTTCCTCCTTCGGCTTCTATTCCCATTACAGGGATGAAGTGAGGGTCTTGCTCCATCTTCTCTTTGACCCCACGCCAAAAGGATTTCATTGAATCCATATTTCTAGTTTGAACAGCAAGAAGACCCTTCGGCATTCTTGCTTTAGTGTATGATGAATTAACATAGTTCTCCATTGCAATCAACGTAGTTATGTTATTCCATAGAGTTATGACAGGAGAAAGACCATACAACCTACTTGGAGAATACTTGCTAAAGTGAAGAACTTCACCCTTCACAAAATACTGTTCTTCTCCATTTACACGGTTGACGTAATGAACAGGATATAGTTCTGAATTACAATTCTCACATAGTTCGGTTGCAGTAGTGTGAATCCTATGCCTGTGTCTCAAACATGTGAATCCACTCTTCCCCCTCTCACCTAATTCATTTGAGTAGATATGCATTGTAACAGGGTCGCCACGATAGACTTCCTTTATTCGATGCATCCTAACAGAATTGTTGTTATCTGCATAGTATTCCTTTACCATAACAAGGTATGCGTCATCCATAATGTTCAAATCATCTTCAAGTTCTTTCAACACATCAATGAAAAGTTGCTCTGAACAATTAACGTATCCCTCTAGGAAATCCTTAGCATATTCTAATTGTTTCATATCAGGCTTATCCAATTCTACACTACCACAATCAACACATTCCTTAGTTGCGTTCTCATGTTCTTTTCCACACGCCCTACATTTACTAGCAAATTTGGAATCCCAATGATAACCTCTCCTGAATATCTCTTGCTTAAGTTGAGTAATACATGTTCTAACAATAGTAGATTGTGAAACCATGTGATATATGATTGGTGTTGTTAACAGATATGAGTTATCCTTCTCTTGAATACCCATGTTAAACACAGTTCTATCTGCGGGTTTTGGAGTAGTTTGCCTGAACAAATTACCGATACTGAATCTTCTTTTTTCTTCTACCATATCAGACAACTCCCTCTATTCTATCCATCTCTATCATCTTACAATTATCATGTAGTTTAGCGACAGTATCTATATCAATATCATACGCACTAAAGTCATAACCGACATGGTCTTTGTGATTCTCATATTTCATTAACTTGAATAGTTCGTGCTTTCTACTGTTATACCAATCTGCTTTCTTATGCGACTTTTTCATTCTAATTAGTTCCAACAGAATATCTGCATTCGAGCCTTTCATCCTGAAATGTGGCCTACACTTAGTTAACAATTCAGTAACATCTGCTGCGGAATAAAAATTCAATCTATTGACTGGTCTAGTATCCTGTGGTGATTTTTGGTCTAAGTGAAGCCTCCCTACTCCTAGTGACTTATGCATCTCAAGCATGAACGCCTTGCCTCTTTCGCCAGTTGCAACCAACCCAACTCTTGGATTGTAGTTTTTATCCATTGTGATGTAGCCATCTGAATCAATAAACGCAGCAGTATAGGCATAGATGTCTTTCTTTATCTCATCACTAAATTTGTAGAATGCCCCATCAATAGTAGTAATGTTACTCTGTCGTGCCATTTTAGAAATAATACTAGGAGTGGTTTTCTTGAATAGTGTTTTAGGTAATCTTTCATGTATCTGTCTAGCAGAAATTCCTGCTGATTCACAAACTATCTTTGTAATGTGGTGTTTGATAATGTCCTTTTGTGTAGTGGTTTTCATATGACTTTTCAAAATTCTCTTGAATTCTCTCTTAGTATTAGTCATGCCTTTGGTTAACCTAGAGTATTCGGAATTAAATGGCATTCCCTTCTTCTCAATCTTAGCCTCCCAATACTTACAAAGAACATCAATAATTTCTCTTCTAGTATTTTCATCATCCACATATGATAGTTTGATTAGGTTATCTTCAGAACAAGTCATGTCCTTCAATATAGGTTTGTATTTACTAACCCAATAAATATCATCTATGCTCTTATCCAAATGAATTGAGTATGCCTTGATTAGATTCTCAATAGACGTTGTAATTTTCGTCTTGTCTTCTCCTTTGAGAGTTCTCCTGTATTTTTTCAATTCCTTAATTGTCTTGGGAATATCATTTCCTTCAATCTCATATTTCTTGAGATTGTATTTCAATTCAGATTTTGCATCAGATAGAGTCAATCTGAAATCCTCTGCAAACTTCTTTTCTAAGGTGGTGTGGTCTTCTAAGGAATTGTTAGACAACCATGCTCTTTTCATATCTTCAGTAATACGTTTAATTTCTTCTTCAGAGGTTTCTTTTCTTCTTGCTTCTTCTGCAAGCATCTCGAATTTTTCGCTATCTTTCTCCGCCACGCCATTACCTCCTAGAAGTTCAGCCCCGTCATTCCGCCTAAAGTTCTGTTGATAGGCTTAGGGTCGTCAAATATCCCCATATCATCCAGTAATAGAAATACATCTTGAGTTTTTGTGGCGGAAGCAACCGCCAATGCTAGACTCATAACTAAGTCATCATGCGCTCCGACTCCCTCAAATTTACCACTATGTGTAATAGAAAACATAGACAGTTCTTCAATCAAAGCATTAGTAAGATTCCTACTAGAGTTATCACCATATGGAAAATTTATCTTTTCATTCTCAATGTTCATCTGTAATGAAAGAATTATCTCTTGTTTCTTTTTTCTAGTAGTAGTAAAATCTCTAACGTTCAAATCTGAGATATTTCTCAATTCTTGAGTGAATGCCTTAGCGAATGTGTTAGTCTCATAGAGAATTTCTTCCGGCTCAAATATCCTACCAATCAATCGTATTTTCTCAATGTTCTCTCTAAAATCTACGTTCTTAGCCCTATCAACATGAACTATTGTTTTGTTCTTCTCATCATCAACTTCTAAAACTGTGATAACATTGTAGTCTCCGTCTGTTGAGATAGCAGGGTCAACACCAACGTAATACTTGTAGCCCTTATCCTTACGATGACCAAGACGTAAAACATAATCCTTATTCTTACATTTTGCTACAAATTCAGGATTAAACAAAGCAGTGCCTGTTGAAATTGGCACACACAGATATTCTCTTGTAAATTTCAACGAACCTATCTCAGCCTTTCTTTGCATTAATTCTTCATATCCCCATCTTTCCGGCCAAAGAGATTCATTGAGTGCATTGATACATGGATATTTATTGACTGTATATGCCGGATTCTCTTCTAATTGTGCAAATATATCTGTGTATGTAAATGGTGTTCCAATCATTCTCAACTTAGAAGTATGGTGAAGTGTTGGAATCATGTCTCCGAAGAACCAATCAGTAACTCTCTGAATACCTGCAAGACTAAACTCTTTCAAAGGGTCGTCAATAATAATCTCTTGAGGGTGAAGTCCTCTAATCTGAGAACCGACAGAACGTTCTAAAACTGCGTTGCCATTTGTTAATTGTATGTTACCAATAGCCCAACCCCTGCTAGGTTTGTATTTCTTAAGAGCAGGATGATTGAAATACCTATCAATTTCTCTCATATGAACAAGAGTCTGTTTTTGATTAGATGAAATGTAAATCATTTGATATGGCGGCTCTTGAAAAACTAAATTCCAAACTACCCATGAATGCATAAATACTGATTT
>Ga0208919_1000622_pt1 | contig 22950 bp, 38 predicted proteins | sample 4_EtaG_FD_184076 | JGI IMG/M metagenome (GOLD analysis project Ga0208919, IMG submission 184076) | Marine viral communities from the Subarctic Pacific Ocean - 4_ETSP_OMZ_AT15127 metaG (SPAdes) (version 3) | ecosystem: Environmental > Aquatic > Marine > Oceanic | place: Pacific Ocean | collected...
CAGGACAGTTACCCTAGCATCATTGCTAGGAGTATTTGATTTTGCAGCTATTTCTGCATTGTCAAATTCTTCATCAACTTTAAAGTTAGCTTCAAAAAAACTTTCTTTTGTTACTTTGCTCATTTTCTAAACTCCATTGTTGAATAACTTTTATTAACTTTAAGTGTGGGTATTAATTTTAATTGTTTCTTAGATAAGGCAATATTTCTATGAGCCTGGTTGCTTTTGCTTATTAAATTTAATTTACGAAACTCTGCAATCAAAGCACCAGCTCTTGCTCTGGTAAAATTAAATTTTTCACTAATTTCTTTATAGGTTGGTGCATAGTCATAAGTTTCAATGAAGTGCTTAATAAAATTAAGTACATCCTTTTTAATTTGGCTTAGGTAAATAATCTGACCATTGCCATTACCATTTTTTAAAATCATTTCTTATCCTCAAATAAATTTGTTACATTCGCTGTAGTGTTTCGTAAGTCAGAACCATCTTGTTCTAATGCTTTTAAATAATTAATTAATTTTTGCGTAAACCAATTAGATTTTTCTAAATCCATTACTGCTTTTGCAATAGTTTGACCCCCCTTAGCACCAAACCTACTTAGGTATTTCATTGCAGACCCTCTTAAAAAACCTATGTTTTCTTCTGGAGTCATTTGACTCATAATGGCATCACAAGTTTGTATTGCTTTCTGATAATGAGGGGGGTTTTTACTTTCCATATTATTTTGCTATTGGGTCTTGTAGTTTAATATTAATATCTGGTTGTCCAGACTTAGCTGGGTCAGTTCCTTTTTCAGTATTAAGCCAAGCCGAAGCATTTTTCTTAACACCATTAATTGTTACATTACCTGTGTAGTGTGGATAAGACTTACCTGGTTGATCATTGTCTTTGGCTTGTCTTTTCCATAACGCACCAGAATTATCAAATTTATTATCTGACATTTGTACCTCTTGATTGTATTTGTGATTTTAGTTTGTTGTATTCTGTATCAACTCTTAACTGTTCTATTGGATCAGTTGCTATTAAAGTTAAATCATCTTTGTATTCATCTCTAATAGGAGTTAAATTTTTTTCAAAATATAATTGTGATTTTGAGTGTTTAGCTACAGATTGCATTTGATTTATCCAATCAGTAGCAGCAACATTTGTAGATTTTGTATTTTGTTTTATAGGTGCTGTTTTTTTAGCAAAGGGTTTAGCTTCAACACCATCATCATTATCTAATCCAGTTTTTAAATTAAGTGCATTTAGGAAAGCATATTTTCTTGCATAGCTCATAGCATTACCAGAACCAAACTTATCTAGTTTACCCATTGCTGAACAACCATCTATCTCTACAAATTGATTTGGCTCATCAACATCATAAATTTTCATATTACATTCTATAAAAATAAAATTATCGCTTACTTGGTTTTTGTAAGTACAAACAGGATATAGCTTATGTTTTCTTAAAGCTGCCATTGCAACCTTTTGAACTGAGTCATGTTCTAAAGGGTTAAAGTGCATACCTGGAACTTTATCACCTTTAATAACTGGTGCAGCTTCCTCACTTGCTTTGTGTAATTTATCAAAAATATTTTTCATTATTAACTCTCTCCTTTTAATTGTTTTATTTGTTCTGTTAGCTCACCATTTAATTTTTTATGACCAACCTCTACCTCTGTAAGTCTTTTGTTTTCGTCTTGTAATTTTTCAATGACATTTTCTTGGGTAAGAAGCTTTGCATTTTTGTAAACTAATTTTTCTATAAGATCAGCTTTGCTTAATGTTTCGTAGTGATCTATTAAACCTTTAAAGTCCATAATAACTTCTAAACCTTTCTATAATTTCTGGACTAATGCCTTTCCACCAAAAACCATCTTTTCTTATTTCACTAAGGTCAGGCTTACATAACATTGCTAGAACTTTAGGATCTCCATTTGCAAGTTCTAATTTCTTTTCCCAACATTGTTGGTACAGCACAAGCTCCTCATAATAAAATTGTAAACTTTCTTTTCTAAGTTCTACACAGTTACCTGGTGTAAAAACGACTCTATCGCTATCACTAGCATAAGTTAAAAATGGTTTAAGAGTTGGTAGCAGCTTAGAGTATAAAGCTATTTGTAAACAATCAGAATGATATGGAACTTTAGGACATTTTTTTTTGGAATAACTAAAACCTTTTTTTGTTTTTGTTAATGTACCAAATACATTTTTAATATCGCCAAAATCTACTTGCCCAACTAAATCTACATAAGCTAAGAAATAAGTTTTAATACCATCTGCCCAATGTGTATATTCTAATTCAGATTGCCACTTTTGTTTACCTACTTCATTAATATTAGCTAAATGATTATTAACCAAATCTTCCATGTTATCTATTATATAACCAAATTTTAGGTCATCTTTTTCATCAATACTTACATAGTTAGTTATTCTTTTTTCAACTGCTTTGAGAGCTTGTTCGTAAGTTAAATTTTCACACAATATTTTTTGAATAATTTCATGTGCAATCGTACCACCAGTAAAAGAACAGTTACTTGGTAGTGCAGCTTTTTCTTTTGGTGTTAGTACAATGTAATTTCTGAATCTTATATCGTCAGGGATAGTGTTTTGGCTTTTAGATGTATGAGCCAAATTAAATTTTTTGTAGCAATCTCCTAAAATTTTAGGGTGATTCGTCATATAATTTATCTATATTATAATTATAAATTTTTTACAACTTTTATATATTATTTGGATAACTAAATTATATTTAAAAATAATTTGTATAGTTTAATTAATTTTAATATAACAAATCTTACCTATGATTCTGAAAGAGATTAAATATCGTAATTTTAAGGTGAAAATCGTTAAATTAACTAGGAAACAAGCCATAAAAGACAATATCTGGGGTTATTACGATACAAACAAATCAGTCATAGCTATACAGGAAAATCTAAAAAACATCACTTTGCTAGACACCTTGCTACATGAAATAGCTCACATGATAGCTCATAAGTCAGAGATTCGTTTAAAAAATTTAGGTGAGGAGGGTGTAGCTAGTTTTATTGGTTCTGAGTTTTCTAAAGTATTTTTACAAAATCCAAAATTATTAAATTTAATAAAAAGGTGTACTGCCAAATGAAAGCCTTTTTATTCTTAGTTTTACTTACACAGCAAGGTTTACATTACGAAAAAATACCAATTAAAAATTACACAAATTGTGATGATGCTTATGCAAGTAAAGCTACCTGGTATGATAACCCTAAATTTAAAGATGGCAATGGTCAGCTTTGGGGTTTTTATATTTACAAAAATAAACAGATAGTAGCTTCTTATTGCAAAGACCAAGAGGGTAATTGGTTGCTATGAAAAAATTAAGAATATTAAGTTTAGGTGCTGGTGTTCAAAGTTCTACTTTAGCACTTATGATTCAAAAAGGTGAAATTGAAAATGTAACTGCTGGAATCTTTGCAGATGTAAAAGGTGAGCCAAAAGCAGTTTATGATTGGTTAGATTATTTGAAGACACAAATTACTAAATTTCCAATTTACATTGTTACATATAGAGATTTAAAACAAGATATATTAGATGCCTCTAAAGGTGAATTTAAAGCTTTTACAGCTCCATTTTATACAAAGAATTTAGAAACAGGAAAAAAAGGAATGCTTCGTAGACAATGTACAGCAGACTACAAGATAAAACCTGTACTACAAAAAATAAGAGAACTTCTAGGTTTAAAAAAAGGTGAGAGAAGAAAAGAGGGTACTGAGGTTGAACTGTTAATGGGCATATCTAAAGATGAAGTTCAAAGAATGAAAATAAATCCAATTAAATATATTAAAAATATTTATCCATTAATAGATAAAGATTTTAGAAGAACTCATTGTTTAACTTGGATGGAAAAAAATAATTATCCTAAACCCCCAAGATCAGCCTGTACTTTTTGCCCATTTCATTCTGCAAAAGAGTGGCTTGAAATTAAAAACAATAAAGAGGAATGGGATGAAGTTGTTGCCTTAGATAAAGCAATAAGAAGCCAGGAAAGATTTAAAGAAAAGAATAAAGGATCGGCAACATTAAAAGATGAAATTTATTTACACAATAGTTGCAAACCAATTGATGAAATAGATTTTGATCCAAAAACTGATCAATTAGATTTATTTAATAATGAATGTGAGGGTTATTGTGGAATCTAGTATTAATTTAAAAAAGTACGAAGAAATAAAAGAAAAAATAAAAGATTTAGAAGAAATTAATTTTAACCCTAAAGAATACAACCAAATTTTTGAAATGGCAGGATTTGATTTGTTAAGTAATTCTGAAATGAGAAGTTTAATCTTAGCATTTTGTGAAAAATTAAATCCAGAACTGTCAGATAGAGAGTTGGAAAAAATTAAATCACATCATCCACATTTAGAAAAAATACCAGATTAATTATGATAGAAGTTAAATTAGATTTATACGATATTATGGCAGCTTCACAGACTGGGTTGCTTAGAGTTTTTGAGTCATTAAGATTAAAACAAGATTGGGGTCATAACTATAAAGGTAGTGTAAATGACCAAATATCAAAATCAATTAGTGGTGCTTGTGCAGAACTTGCAGTTTGTAGGTACTTAGAAACAGAGTTTAACTTTCATGTTAATCATGGTGGTAAGGCAGATATAATTTGGCATGATGTGCATTTACAAGTTAGATCGCAGCTACCAAAAAGAAATAACAGTCTAATTATTAGACCAAAAGGTAGTAAACCTAATGAAATTTACATTTTAGTCATAGATAAAGCACCCATTTTTGAAATACATGGTTTTATAAACAGCACCCATGTTTTAGGCACAGATAGATTTTTAACTGACTTTGGTATTACTGACAGACCAAAAGTTCATTCACTAGGATTAGAAACTTTAACACCTATAAAATTTTTAAAGGATGGAGCATGGAATTAAATGTTCTTGATTTATTTAGTGGCATTGGTGGTTTTAGTGTTGGTCTTGAGTCAACTAATAAATTTAAAACAATTGCCTTTTGTGAGCAAGACAAGTTTTGCCAAAAGGTTTTACAAAAGCATTGGAAAGATATTCCGATACATGAGGATATTAAAAAATTAAATGGAACAAAAATTAAAGCAGATGTCATTGTTGGAGGATTCCCATGCCAAAGTTTCAGTATTGCCGGTAAACAAAAAGGCAAAGATGATGAACGATATCTCTGGGATGAAATGTTTAGAGTCATTAAAGAGGTTAAACCCAGATGGATTATTGGCGAAAATGTCCAAAACCTTACTAACATCTCAAATGGAGCAATCTTGCAAGGAATTTACAATGATTTGGAATCTCAAGGTTACGAAGTCCAAACTTTTAATATTTCAGCTAGTTCGCAAGGAGCATGGCATAAGAGATCAAGAATATGGATCGTTGCTTCCAACACCCAATGCTTGGGATTCAGCAAGGGGTGCAAGAAGTCAGAAAAATTTAAGGGAAAAAAAACATCAAATAAATATTTTAACAGCAATCAAGGATTACAACTCAGAGCAACCAGTAATCAAATGGAATTATCCAACACCAAGAGCATCAGACCACAAGGATATGAGCTACAACACAACTTGGAAAATGGGCAAGAACTCACAAAACAGTTGTGCCAGACAAATACTAAAAAACAACAAACCTGGTGGGAAACTGAATCCAAACTTTCTGGAATTCCTTATGGGATTTCAACAGAACTGGACACAAATAGAGCTAACAGAATTAAAGCACTTGGAAACTCAATCGTACCACAGATTGTCACCGAAATTGGACAAGCAATCATTAAAGCAGAAGAAGAAATAAATGGATGAAATTAGATATGTTTGGTGATCCTAAAAAAAATTGCTGTGTAAAAGATTGTACAGATGGAGCTGTCTTGTATGAAAACAATAGATATTACTGCCCAGACCATTATGCAGAAAAGATATTAGAAATACCATTAAGTGAATTAGGTAAAGGTGGTGAAAAAGATGACGATTAAACTGCCTAATAAAAAATACAATATTATTTATGCAGACCCAGCTTGGTCTTACAATGGTAAGTTACCACAAAGAGCTAAGGTGCAGCACTATCCTGTAATGCCAATTGAGGATATTTGTTCAATACCAGTTAAAGATATTACAGCAGATGATAGCATTTTATTTATGTGGGCAACTTTCCCATTACTGCAAGAGGGTTTAGATGTAGTTAAGTCTTGGGGTTTTGAATTAAAAACTTGTGCCTTTGTTTGGATTAAAACTAATAAAAGAACTGATGTTAAGCAATCATCTTTTTTTCCAGTAGATTCATTTGATAGTTTTTGGGGGATGGGTGGTTGGACTAGGTCTAATGCAGAAATATGTTTGCTAGGTACTAAAGGCAAACCCAAAAGATTAGATAAAGGCATACACCAGGTTATTTATGAGCCTATTAGAGAACACAGTAGGAAACCTGATTGCATAAGGGAAAAAATCGTACAGCTTTGTGGGGATTTACCAAGATTAGAAATGTTTAGCAGAACAGTTACACCAGGTTGGGATATTTGGGGTAATCAAACAGATAAATTTAAACCTACTGCCGAAAACAAGGAGCTTAGAATTTGAGTTGGACATTTGAAAAAGTTGATATTGAGCTGCTAGATAATCTAGTTTTAAATAGCCATGAGAAGCTATTGTATATTTTAATAAGCAGATTCAAAAATTGTAAACATGGTGTAAATGTGTCCAATAAGTATTTAATGCGAAGAACTGGCATTAAATCTGAGGCTACACTTAGAAAGTATTTAGACAATTTAACTATGTTTGGCTTACTTGCTAGACACCAACCTAATCGTAATAGAGCTAATAACTACACATTTGAGAAAAATAAAATGCAACAGATTATACGCATGAATAATGGCAAAAGAAGTAGAATTAGTAAATCTATTAAAGAAAAAATACACAGCAAAAAGTTATCACATGAAATTAACAAGGGTACTGTAATTAACCTAAATCCAAAGGTTCGGTAGTTAATTTTTTAAGGTCATGGGGGTTAATTTTTGTAGGTCTTAAATAGATAATACTTAATAGAGAATAATATATGGATCAAAAAGATAAAATTCAAAAAGTAATAGGTAATATGGTTAAGAATACTAATTTTTATTACAAAAAAGCTAAAGACAGTAGAATTAAGAACAGAAAACAACATGATCTTAACAAAGAAATAAAAAATAAACAAAAAACACTAAGCAAAGACAGATTCACACAATACATACAAGGATTGTATAAAAACAATGATAACAGTTAGACTTACCACAGACCAATTAGATAGATTTTTAGGTATTGCAGCATTTGTGGATAATAAAATGCCAAATATTAAAAAACCTAGATGTGTTACTAATTTTGAGCTTTTAGATGTTTCCCCTGATAAAAATAGCTACAAAGATTCGGTAGCTACTCCTGCAAGACCAAGAATTATTCCTACTTCTAAACAGTTATCTATATATGATTTTATATTACTACTTTTAATTGATGTTAAAGCAGAACAGAGAGAACTAATTTACCTTAGAAACTTTCCCTACAGATCCTTTAGACAGTTAAAAAGATTTTACTTAGATTGGTCACATGAAAAGATTAGGTACAAGTATTACAGAGCATTAGTTGATACTTGTGATGTAGCAAATAAAAACTTAAAAAAATATTTGCAATAGATTTGACAAATTATCAAATAAGTTAGAGAAAAAATTTATACTTAATTTAAGTGTTTTTTTATAAAACTCTTTTTTTAGTTTGAATCATATTGTGGGGTGGTTATTCCTTTCTTTCTTTCTCTCTCTCTTAGGTTACACCCCACTATGATTATTTATGTTCTATTGGCTTAAAGTCATGTAATTTAAGCTTATTTAGCTCTTTCCTATTATTTAATGCTGACAAAAACTTATCTTTGTTCTTGTAGTATTTAACAATAGGAACTTTAAACATTACAATAGGAGTCTTGAGTATTTTATTTTTATTAAACATATTTCTCTCCTTTGATTCGTTAGAATCAGTTTATAACAATAGTAAACACTATCGCTAACAGTATTACAACCTTTAATAAGTAAGAAATATGGCTAATAAAACCAAGTACAATAAGACTTTAATCAAAGAAATATTATCAGAACTAGCTGTTGGAAAATCCATACGAAGTTGTCTGACACCAATAAACAAAGCAAAAGATAGACCATGTTGGGAAACATTTAGAAGCTGGATGAGAAAAGATCCAGAGCTTAGGCAGCAATATGAAGATGCTAAGACAGATGGTATTGAATATTTGTTATCTGATGCACAAGATTTACTTAACGAAAGTATTGAGAACAGTAAGTTTAAAGAAAAAACAGATTTAGGTCAGACTCACTTAATTAAATCATTTGTTGATCTAAGTAAGTGGAAATCTGAACGAATTGCACCCAAATACTATGCGAAAAGGGATGCAACTACATTAAATTTTGATAAAAATACACCACTTGTTGTTAAGTGGGATAAATAATACTGCAATAAAAGTATTGTTATTGCTAGGATAAGTGTAAGATTTTGTAAGTTGCAGATGAAACTAGCACAGCAACACATATAGGTTGGTTGATGTTCTTGTTTTGTTCTTAGAATTATTCTAAACTACAGAAAATATTAGAGCTTATCTATACCAAAACTATACCAGGTAATAATAATTATTATTTATCAAGGTTAATAAGCTAAACCAATTGATTACTAATCATTTTTTAGTTCTATACCTACATTTTGGGGGGTTTTATAGCGATGCCACCCCCAAAGCTATATCGGCAAGTAAAAATAAATTTAGGGATGTTACACACAAATAAACAAGGGTTTTTAATATGTTTGATTTTGAAGATGGTAAACAAGGTTATTCAGCAGTTATCTACATAATGGAGTCTACAAATAGTGTTGTAGTACACTTTGGAGGTTTCAATGACTTAACTGAGTGTAAATACTTTAGCCATCACATCATGGATGATTTAGGAATAGAAAACTTATTAAATGTACCCAGAGGTGTAACAGTTCACTAAGGGGGGTTTTGTTTTAAAATGACAAACATAGTCATTCCATACAAGCCAAGAGAATTACAAAATTTTTTGCACAAGAAAATTGATAAGCACCGATTTAGTGTTTTAGTGCTACATCGTAGAGCTGGGAAAACTGTAATGACGATTAATCATATGCTGAAAGCAGCTTTGACTAATCCCTTGCCCAACCCCAGATATGCCTTTCTATCGCCCACATTCAAGCAAGGAAAGGCGACAGCATGGGATTACATAAAAACCTATGCAGGTAAAATTCCAGGCACTAAATTCAATGAATCTGAGCTAAGGTGCGATTTACCTAATGGTGCAAGAATTACAATATTAGGTGCTGAGAATGATCAAGCACTTAGAGGTATATTTTTAGATGGGTGTGTTTTTGACGAAACACAAGCCATAAAGCCTACCATCTTTCCAGAAGTCATAAGACCAGCTTTGGCAGATAGAAAAGGGTGGTGTGTATTTATAGGTACACCAAAAGGCAGAAATTATTTTTTTGAATTATATAACCAAGCAAAAGAAACTAAAGATTGGTATGCTTGTGTATTTAAGGCAAGTGAAACTAAAATTTTAGACAAAGACGAACTTGAAGCTGCTAAAGCTATCATGTCTAAAGATTTATACGACCAAGAATTTGAGTGTAGTTTTCAAGCTGCAATTACTGGTTCTTATTATGGTGCTATCATAGAGGGTCTAGCAAAGGATGGTAGAATTACCGATGTGCCTTACGATGAAAACCTAGATACAGAGGTGTGGTATGATTTGGGTCTTAACGATTCAACTGCCATGTGGTTTGTGCAGCATTATAAGGGTGAGATAAGATTAATAGATTACTATGAAAATAGTGGTTATGGTTTAGATCACTATGTAGATATTTTAGATCAAAAAGGTTATGAATATTCTAAACACATCTTTCCACATGATGTCCAGGTTAGAGAAATAGGTAACTTTGGTAAATCAAGATTAGAAAGTTTATTAGAATTAGGAATAGCTGGTGAAGTAGCTGCAAAGCTGTCAATTGAAGATGGAATTGAAGCAGTACGAAAAGCATTGCCGAATTGTTGGTTTGATAAAGAAAAATGCAAAACAGGTATTGAGTATTTAAAAGCTTACCAAAAGAGGTGGGATGATAAAAACCAATGCTTTAAAAATAAACCCATGCACAATTTTGCATCCCATTGTGCCGATAGTTTTAGAACTGGGATAATTGGACAAGGTGCTGAAATTTCAGATTGGAAACAAGAAGTTCCAATTAACACAAATTATATAGTTTGATATGGCAGATAAAGTTACAGAAGAAAAATTAAGAGCAATAATAAACTCAGAGATAAATAACTCTATAGGTTTTATGGGTAGTAATCTTACTTCTCAAAGAAAAAAATCTATGGAATACTACATGGGTGATAAGCTTGGCACAGAAATAGATGGTCGTAGCCAAGTGGTAAGTACAGATGTTGCTGATACAGTAGAAACTATACTACCTAACTTATTAAGAATTTTTACAGCTAGTGATCAAGTAGTTAAATGTGAGCCTGTTAAAAGTGAAGATGTGCCTTTAGCAGAACAAGCAACTAACTATATAAATTATATTTTTAATAAAGATAATCCTGGTTTTAGTATTTTATATACTTGGTTTAAAGATGCACTTTTAGAAAAAAATGGCATAGTAAAAGTTTATTGGGATGACAGTATAAGTGTTGAGCAAGAAACTTACGAAAATTTAAACGATCAAGAATATCAAGTATTAGTAGATGATGATAATGTTGAGATAGTTGAGGAAACTTCTGTTGTTGATGAGGGTATGAGAGAAGCTATGAATCTTGTAGCTGCTCAAGCAGAAGCTCAAGGTGAAGTAGTGGGTGAAGAACCTAAGCCGATGTTACACAATGTTATTATTAGAAGAACATCAAAAGGTGGCAAAGTTAAAATAGAAAATGTACCACCAGAAGAATTTTTAATACAAAGAACTGCTAAGACAATAGAGGATGCAACTTTTGTAGCTCATAGAGTTATGAAAACTAGATCCGATTTAATTGAAATGGGATTTGATAGAGAAGTTGTAGAAAACTTACCTACATCAAATAATATTTTATTAAACAATGAAAGATTAACTAGACTTAGCGACATAGATCAAAGTCCAATGAATGAGGGCAGTGAGGATGCTACTCAAGATATTGAGATTTACGAATGTTATGTAAAAACAGATTACGATGGCGATGGGATTGCTGAATTAAGAAAAGTAATTGTTGCAGGTGAAAGTGGATATGAAATTTTGGAAAATATGCCTTGCGATAGTATTCCATTTTGTTCATTAACACCTATTCCAATGCCACACAGATTTTATGGCAGATCAGTTTCTGAATTAGTAGAAGATGTGCAGTTAATTAAATCTACTGTAATGCGACAGTTATTAGACAATATGTATTTGACTAATAACAATCGTATGGCAGTTATGGATGGCATGGTCAACTTGGATGACCTACTTACATCAAGACCAGGTGGTGTGGTTAGAACTAAACAACCACCAAGCCAAGTAATGATGCCAATGCAATCTCAAACAATATCGCAACAAGCATTTCCATTATTAGAATACTTAGATACTGTTAGAGAAACTAGAACTGGTATTACAAGATACAATCAAGGCTTAGATGCAGATAGCTTAAATAAAACTGCAACTGGTGTTAATGCAATAATGACTCAATCGCAAATGCGAATGGAGCTTATTGCTAGAGTGTTTGCTGAAACAGGTATTAAAGATTTATTTAGAAGAATATTTGAACTTACTTGTAAGTATCAAGACAAAGAAAGAATTGTAGAATTAAATAATCAGTTTGTACCAGTCAAACCTACTGAGTGGAGAAACAGATTTAATATTAGTATTACTGTTGGTTTAGGATCAGGTTCTAAAGAGCAGCAGATAATGATGCTTAATAATATTTTAGAAAGACAACTTCAAGCTTTCCAATTGCAAGGCAATAGAGAGTTTCCAATGGTAAGTCTTAAAAATATTTATAATAGTTTATCTAAAATTATAGAAAATGCAGGTTTAAAAAATGTTGAGAATTACTTTGTTAATCCTGATATGGGTAAAACAATGGTAACTCCACCACCTGAGCCACCACTAACACCAATTGAGAAAATTGAGTTTAGAAGAATTGCTAGTGAAGAACAAAGAAAAATTGCTGAGCTTGAGATTGAACTGAAAAAAGTTAAATCTGAAAATGCAGAAAATTTAATTAATAACGAAATTAAAATTAAAGAATTAGAGCTTAAATATAATGCTCAATTAGATTCACAACAAATAAAGGCAGATGCAGACTTAAATAAAATGCTAGTAGCAGAGTCTACAAGTGATTTTAGAAAAGCATCTGAGCAATCGCAACAAGTTCAAGATCAGATAAGAGAATTATATGGACAAGGATCAAGAGGGCAAACTCCAAAAGGAACTGAGCCAAGCGAACAAAGCTAAACAGCTTTTTGAAAATCCTTTATTAAAAGAAAGTTTTGATAAATTAAAAAAACTTTACGCAGACAGTTTATTTAATACTGGTGCTAAAGAAACTGAAACTAGAGAAAAACTTTGGTTAGCTTACAATGTAGTAGGCAAAGTAGAACAAAATTTATTAGAAATGATTGATACAGGAAAACTAGCTAACAAACAGTTAGAAGATTTTCGTAAAAATATCAAAAATCAAAAATTCTAATCACTAAGGTTAGGATAAGTCAACCTTACACAACAGGAACTTAACTAATAGGAGTACAACATGGCAGACAATTATGCTAATCCTTTGCAGGAAGCTGAAACTGACATACAAAAAGCAACAAAAACAATAAGTGGTTTATTAAATCCATTAAATCAAAAAGAAGAAGAAACGATTGGACAACAAGAACCACCACAAGAAGAAATTAAACAAAATTCTCCTGAACCTACACAAGAGGAATCTGTAGAAGATCAACCTCAGGAACAGGAAATAAGTGAGGAAGCTGAATCGCAAGAGGAAGTTTCTGAACAAGAAGTATCTCAAGACGAAGAACAAATTGATACTCAAGAGAAACAAGATTCCCCATTGCATAAAGTCAAAGTCAATGGACAAGAGTTTGAAGTTACCCTTGATGAGTTGAGAAATGGTTACTCAAGAGATGCCGATTACAGACGAAAGACAGAGGAATTGTCTTATGAAAAGAAACAATTTATGTCAGAGTCTGAAAAGCAAAGGCAAGACTATTCTGCAAGGCTAAATGAAGCTAGTCAGATGCTGTCTATGGCACAACAACAACTCAATTCAGACATTAATTCTGCTGATTTAGAGAAGTTGTACGAAGAAGATCCAACTGAAGCTGCAAGGATTGAACATAGGTTACGAAAAAAGCAAGAAAGAATAAATTCTGCTGTAGCCAAAAACCAAGCTGAGCAAAAAAAACAGTTTGATGGCTTTTTAAAAGATCAACAAATTAAATTGGTATCAAAAATGCCAGAATTTAATGATCCAGAGAAAGCTAGTAAGCTAAAATCTTCTATGAAAACAACTTTAAATGCTTATGGGTTTAACGACACAGAAGTTTCACAAGTTTATGATCATAGAATAGTAATGTTGGTAAACGATGCTATGCAATTTCGTAATTTACAAAAAGCAAAACCAAATATTGCAAAAAAAATTACAAAACCTGGCAAAGTTTTTACTTCTGGTGTTAAACAGACAAAATCTGATGTAACTTTAAAAGCTAGAAAAGATAAGTTGAGCCGACTAAAGAAAACTGGCAGTCATAAAGATGCTGCTAGTATTTTTTTAGACATGATTAACAATAAATAACTCAAATAAGGAGAACAACATGGCTCAAGTAACTAATACATTTAGTGTCTATGACGCAAAGGGTCTAAGAGAAGATTTATCAGATATAATCTACTCTATAGCACCTACTGAAACTCCATTCATGTCAGGTATCGGCAAAGAAAAAGCAACTGCTGTATTACATGAGTGGCAAACTGATAGCTTAGCATCTGCTGTAGCTACAAACGCACAAATAGAGGGTGATGAAATCGCTTTCGCTGCACCAACAGCAACAGTCAGAGTAAATAACAGAACACAGATTTCAAGAAAATCTGTAATCGTTTCTGGTACATTAGACTCTGTATCTAAAGCTGGAAGAAACAACGAACTAGCATACCAAATCTCAAAAGCTTCTAAAGAGCTTAAAAGAGATATGGAAAGTTCATTAACTGCAAACAATTCATCTGTAGTTGGTGATGACTCTACTGCTAGAGAACTAGCTGGACTAGCTGGTTGGATTCAAGCAAACAATGATGCTGGAGCTGGTGGAGCAAATGGTCAAGTATCAAGTGCTGATGTACCTGGTACTGCAAGAACTGATGGAACTCAAAGAGCTTTCACAGAATCTCAACTTAAAAATGTAATTAAGAAGTGTTGGGATGAGGGTGGCGATCCATCAATGATCATGCTTGGCTCTTTCAACAAACAAGTACTATCTGGTTTTACAGGTGGATCAACTAGATTTGACCCTGCTGAAAACAAAAGATTAGTAGCTGCTGTTGATGTATATGAGTCTGATTTCGGTGCAATGACTGTTGTACCTAACAGATTCCAAAGAGCTAGAGATGTGTTTGTTTTACAACCAGATATGTTTGCAACTGCTTTCCTAAGGGACTTTAGTCTTATGGATCTTGCAAAAACTGGAGATGCAACAAAACAGGCATTATTAGCTGAGTACACACTTGTTTCAAGAAATGAAAAAGCAAGTGGTGCTATCTTTGATGTAACTACATCATAATCAATTTAATTATAGGGGGAGCAATCCCCCTATATCTAATTAACATTTTGTTTGGTCTTTGAAGTCAATGACGGAACGAAGCAAACTTATAAGGAAAAAAAATGAGAACTTTAAACGATTACTTTTTAACTGCTGAAATAGAAGATATATCAACTGCATCTTCTACTTTTGTTGCAGTACCTGATGGTGGAAGAATAATTAAAATTATTACTGCCTTACAAGGAGCTATCTCTGGTGCTAATGCTGGAATTTCATTTGAAATTGGTGGTACAGCAGTAACTGGTGGTGGCATAACTGTAGCACATTCTGGTTCAGCAGCAGGAACTGTTGATACAGCAGAGCCTACAGCAGCAAACTCAGTATCAGAAGATGGAACTATTGAAATTATTACTGATGGTGCATCTACAGGATCAAAAAAGCTTTTAGTAACTTTTGTTATTAGAAGATAACAGAATTTGGGGGATCTTGCCTAGCCGGTACTTCCCCCAAGTACACAACAAAATTTATAAACAAATAAAGGAAAATAATTATGCCAATGGGAAAAGGAACTTATGGTTCAAAAAAAGGTAGACCAGCTAAAAAAGGTAAAATGAAAAAATCAAAAAAAATGAAAAGTAAAAAGGTAAAATATTAATGAAAGGTAAAATGAAAGGCAAAGCAGTTCTTACTGCTAAGCAAAGAACTTTACCTAAAAAACTTCAAGCTAAGATTGTTAAATCTAAAATGAAGAAAAAAAGAAAATAAGGAGAAAACTAAGATGGCTTATAATTATGGATTATTTCCAATTAAGACACAAAAGGTTACATCAAGTGGATCAAGTGCAGCAACAACTGATGCTGTATTAGCTCATACTCAGTTTGTAAGACTTGTAGCTTCTGCTAATGGTCATGTTGCTTTTGGTGGATCACCAACTGCTACTACATCTTCAATGTATATACCTGCTAATGATATTGAAATAATAAAAATTAGACCAGGTGAAAAAGTTGCATTTATAGGTAGTGGCGATTTATATGTTACTGAATTAAGTGGCTAAGAAATTTAAAGATTTTGTTGCACATGAACCTGTGCATCACAAAACATCAATTGGTCGTTATCCAAGTCTTTGTAAAATGAACAAAAAAAAACGAAAAAATTTTAAAGCCTACAAAGGGCAAGGTCGTTAATGTCAAAGAGTGTAGAAAATAATGGTTTAATAAGTGATGTGTTTACAGACACAGAAAAAGGTGTTGTGCATGAAAGAAAAATTAATCACAAACCAATATTAGATCATAATAAAAAATTATATACTCAAAACGATGGCTACAGTCCAGATAAAGGTCTTAAAAGAGTTGCGTCTATACCAATTCTAGTTTTGGAAGTTTGGGCAAAAGAATACAACAAAGATCAAAACAATGGTAACTGGTTTGCATTACCTAAAGATGTGCAAACAAAAATATTAAAAGAAAAATTAAATAGTTCTGATTATAGATATTTTAGAACTGCACCAGGTAAATTTTAATGGCACTTACAAATTATACAACTTTAAAAACATCTATTGCAAATTGGTTAAACAGATCAGACTTATCTAGTGAGATAGCTGATGATTTTATTGTACTTACAGAAGCTGATTTTAATTCTAAACTTAGAGTTAGAAAAATGATTGCACAATCAACTTTTACAATAGATACAGAAACAGAAGCTTTACCAACTGGTTTTTTACAAGTTAGAGATTTATACATATTAAGTGGTAGTACAAAACATCCTTTAAGATACATGACTCCTAGCCAAATGGATCAAGTAAAAGGTACTTCACAAACAGGAATACCACAAGCTTATACAATTTTAGGTGATACTTTTAGATTTATGCCAAAACCAGATAGCTCATATTCTGGTGTTTTAAATTTTTACAAAAAATTTGATGCTTTGTCAGACACAAACACAACAAATTTTATATTAACAGACCATCCTGCAATTTATTTGTATGGTTCGTTATTTCATGCTGCTAATTTTTTAGGTGGTTATAATCCACAACAAATACAAACATGGCAACAAATGTATGCAACAGCTTTAGAAAGATTAGAATTAAATGATAGAGAAGATCAGTTTAGTGGATCACCTCTACAAATAAGAAGTGAAGATACAGTATCATCACCTTTTAAAGATATTTCTATAGCAACAACTAATTCGGCTTAATTATGCAATTACCTTTTGGAGAATGGCTACCTGATCAACCAGATCACTTAAATCCTGGTGCTACTGTGGCGACTAATGTCTACCATGCTCAGACTTCATATAAGCCTGTAAAAGGTTTAGTTGCTTATAGTGGTGCATCTAATGTTACACAAAATGCAAAAGGTGCAGGAAGTTTTAGAGATAACCAAAATACAGTTTTTACATTTGTTGGTACAAAAGATAATATTTATAAATTAACATCTGGTACTTTTTCTAGTGTTAAAGGATCATGTACTGTAAGTGGTGGTGATACAGATTTTTTTACATTTACACAATTTGGTCAATTTGTAATAGCTAGTAATGGTGTTAATGCTCCAATGTATTACGAAATGGGTACTTCAACTAATTTTGCAACTTTGCAAAGCTTAGTTACAAGTAGTGGCTCAGGTACAGTACCAGCTAAATTTAGAGTAAGTGGTGTTATAAGAGATTTTTTAGTGACTGGTAATATAGAAAATGCAAAAAACAGAGTTGCTTGGTCTGGTTTAAATGACATAAGCACTTGGGAAGCTGGAGTTAAATCTAGTGATACTCAAGACTTACCAGGCTCAGGTGGACAAATTGTTGCCATAACGTCTGGTGAAATTGGATATGTTTTTAGAGAAGATCAAATCATACGTCTTGATTTTGTGGGTGGTAACGTAGTATTTAGATTTTCAGTTATATCACCTAACAGGGGTGCAGTATTAGGACAAACAGTTTGCCAAGACAATAGACAAGTTTTCTTTTACGCATCAGATGGATTTTTTCAAATTAATGGGGATCAGATTTTACCTATAGGAGCTGAAAAAGTTAATAGATTTTTTGATGGTGATTTAAACAAAGCTTACACAGATAGAATAACTGCTGCTGTAGATCCATTTAATACTTTAGCTATTTGGTTATATCCAAGTAAAGATAATCCAAACACTACTGGTATATGTGATAAATTATTAATTTATAATTATGTAACTCAAAAATGGTCAGTTGCTAAAGTAAAAGCATCACAAATATTTAAACAATTTGTAGTAGCCAACACAGTTGAGTTAATGGATATAATTAGTGAAAACTTAGATGATATTAATATTTCATTAGACACAGCATTTTGGACAACAGGACATTTATATTTGGGTGCTATAGATGAAAATTTTAAAGCAGCTATTTTTTCTGGAAAAAATTTAGAAGCAGAATTAGAAACAAAAGAAACAGAATTGTTTCCAGGTCTTAGAGCCAACATAACAGGTGTAAGACCATTAGTAGATGCTTCCTCTAATGTAGTTGTAAAAACTAGAGATAAACTTGCAGACACAGTTACAAGTTCATCATCAAGTACAATGAATACTACAGGCATAGCACCAGTTAGACAAAGTGGTAGATATTTTAGAGCAAATGTAAAAATACCAGCAGAGAGCATTTGGAATAATGCACAAGGAATTGACTTAACTGCTGTGCAAGGTGGTTCTAGGTAATGAGTGATAAAATTGACATAGACAATATTAGATACAGTTTTGAAGCAAATGAATTGTTTCAAAGACAAGTAGAAGAAGCTGTAAATACATTAGTTAATAAAAACAATACTGAAAGCGATAAGGCTTTTAGTTGGTTTATGAATTAGGAGTAACATGACAACAAACATAAAAGATTATTCAACTACACAAGCAAGTAACACTACATTAAACTCTATTGATGTTAATGAGGGTATGCTACCAAGCAATCTCAACAATGCCATCAGAGCATTGATGAAGAATACTAGAGATTGGTTTAATGATGCACAATGGATTGAATATGGTGATGGTTCTGGTGCATTTACTGCTGCTTATGCTTCAGCTACCTCTTTTACAATCGCTGGTGCAAATGTAACTTCTGTTTATCATGCTGGAAGAAGAATTAAATTAACAGCATCAACACCTGGTACAATTTTTGGAACAATTGTTAGTTCTTCATTTTCTACAAACACAACAGTCAATGTTACTTGGGATAGTGGTTCTTTGGCTAGTGAAGCAATTACAAATGTTTATGTTGGTGCTTTATCAAAAACAAACTCATCTATACCAGAGGGCATAGTTGTAACGGCAACTCTTGCTGATGGTTCAGTTACACTTGCTAAACTTGCAGCAGATTCTGTAAATGGAACTAAAATTGCAGATGACAGTATAGACTCAGAACACTATGTAGATGGTTCAATAGACACAGCTCATATTGCTGATGCACAAATTACAACAGCTAAAATTACTGATGGTAATGTAACCCTTGCTAAACTAGCTGCTGACTCAGTTGATGGCACAAAGATAGCTGATGATAGTATTAACTCAGAGCATTATGTTGATGGAAGTATTGATACTGCACATATAGCAGATTCACAAATCACAACTGCTAAGATCGCAGATTCACAAATCACTTCTGCTAAAATAACAGATGGTGCAATTGTTAATGCAGATGTAAATGCTTCTGCTGCAATTGATGCAACTAAAATACATGATGGCACAATCTCTAATACAGAGTTTGGTTATCTAAATGGTGTAAGCTCAAATATTCAAGATCAAATAGATGCTAAAGGTGCTTCTAATGCTAACCTAACAGCGATTGGTAATCTTGCAAATACAGATGGTAATTTTATAGTTGGTAGTGGTTCAACATGGGTAGCTGAAAATGGTGGTACTGCTAGAACTTCTTTAGGACTAGGAACTATCTCAACACAAGCTGCGAATAGTGTAGCCATATCTGGTGGTACGATTACAGGGCTTGGTTCTCCATCTGCTAGTTCAGATGTTGCAACAAAAAATTATGTAGATAATTTAGTTACAGGATTAAAAACAAGAATTATTACAAGAGTAGCAACAACAGGAAATATTAATTTAACAAATGCTTTAGAAAATGGAGATACACTAGATGGTATTACACTTGCTACAGGAAATAAAGTTTTAGTAAAAGATCAAACAGATGCTACAGAAAATGGTATCTATGATGTAGTGGCTAGTGGTGCAGCTTCAAGAAATACAGATTACAATACTGTTGCAGAACTTGCTGGACAATTAGTAATTGTTCAAGAGGGTTCAACTAATGCAGATAAAATATTCTTATGTACAACAGATAACTCAGGATCTATTGGCTCTGTTAATATTGTATTTACAGTTGTAGTACCATCTAATGTTGGTGATGTAACTTTAAATGGTGTTCAAACATTAACGAACAAAACTTTAACATCACCAGTAATATCTGACATTGTATCAGTATCTAATGGAAATATTAATTTAACACCAAATGGAACTGGTAAAGTTGTTGTTAAAGGTAATACAAATCCTGGAACAGTTGTATTTAATTGTGAAAGCAATTCACATGGTCAAACAGTTAAATCTCAACCACATAGTGCTAGTGTTACAAACGTACTAACATTACCTCCAGGTGGAGATCAAGAAATAGTTGGAACTACAGCTACACAAACTTTAACTAATAAAACATTAGGAATAACATCTCTTGATATAGATGGTGGCACAGATATTGGAGCAGATTTAACTACATCTGATTTAATAATAGTAGATGATGGAGCTGGTGGTACAAACCGAAAAGCAGCTTTATCAAGAGTAGTAACCCTAATGTCAGCACAAGGATTTTCAACAGACGATCCAACAGCTTTGGCAATAGCTTTAGGTTAAATAAATAATAATAAGGAGAAAATAAGAAATGGCAAATACGTTTAAGGCAATAAATTTTGCAGCAGAACCAGCTAGTGCTGGAACTCCCTATGTTATGTACACAGCAGCTGGAAGTACAACTACTGTAGTTCTTGGTCTTATACTTGCTAACATACATACAACTGCTGTAACAACAGAGGTAGAATTAGTTTCTACAACATCAAATAGAGGTGGTGCTAACAATGTGGCTAATGGTACATCAATGTTAGTTAAAGATGTGAGCATCCCAAGTGGATCGTCACTTGAGATTTTATCTGGCTCAAAAGTTATTTTAGAAGCTGGAGATAAAATACAAATTGATTGTTCAGTAGCTGATAAACTTTCTGGTACATTATCAGTAATGGAAATAACATAGGATTTATAAATGTATATTGGAAATACACCAGCAGAAAATTATGCTAGTTTTTTAACTGAAACTTTTACAGTTTCGGCTACAGCTAGTTATACTTTATCTCATGCAGTAGCAAATGAGAATGATATTAGATTAGTTATTAATGGAGTAGTTCAACAACCTGGAAGTGGTAAAGCATACACAGCTTCTGGTACTACACTTACATTATCTAGTGCAACAGCATCTGGAGATGTAATGTATGCAGTTTATCTTGGCAGAGCTTTACAAACTGTTAATCCACCAAACGCATCTGTTGGATCAGCTCAAGTTGCAGATAGTTTAATTTCTGGTAAAACTGCTTTAGGTGCAACACCAGCAGATACAGATGAACTGTTAATTTCTGATGCTGGAACATTAAAGAGAGTAGATTATAGTTATTTAAAATCTGCTAACACTCCATCTTTTTTAGCAAATAGAAGTGGCTCAGATCAAAGTATTACTAATAACACAAATACAACAGTAATTTTTGATAATGAGGTTATTGATACAGATAGTGGTTATGATACATCAACAGGAATTTATACAGTTCCAAGTGGCAAAGGTGGAAAATATTTTATTTGTGCAGCACCTACATTAACAGCAACAGGTGGTGCTACAATTTATAGAACTTTAATTACTAAAAATGGAACAAGTACAGTAGTTGCAAGAGGAGATATAAGATTAGACTATGCTAGTGGTTTTGGAGAAAATACACCAGCTTGTAGTGCTATACTTGATTTATCAGCAGGAGATACTTTAAGAGTATTAGCAAGATTTGAAGGTCAGAATGGTGGAGCATTAAGTATTTCTAATTCTAGTAGTGGTTCACATTCACAATTTTTTGGATTTAAATTAATATAGGATAAATTATGGCAATAGATAAAATACAATCAGAATCAATTAACCTTGCAGATAACTTTGCATTTACAGGAACTGTAACTGGTGCTGGTGAAAGTAATGTACCAATTTTTCATATTGAAGGGTCATCATTAAGCATTGCTACAAATACTCTTAGCAAAATAACTTATGATAGTGAAGTTTATGATGCTAGTAATGTTTGGAATACAAGTACAAGTAAACTAACTTTACCAAGTGGAAAATTTTTAATTAATTTTTATTGTACTCACTATGGTAGTAGTTATTCAGAGGGTGCTAATATTTATATTTACAAAAATGGCTCACAGCATGGTATGCCATTTTCTGATTTTCATAGAAATTCTGATTTACCAAATTCTCATCATGCTTCTTTGTGGGGTGCAAATATTGTTGAAAGTGATGGAGATGATGAATTTGAAATTTATGGATACTTTAGAACAGATACAGGAAACAATACTGTAACTTATTTAAAAATACAAGGCTTTAAAATTTAAAATAAAGGAGAAACAAACTATGGCAAATCTATCAACTAAAATTAAAATGTACTGCGAAGCAAATGGTGTTTCAAATGTAGATTTTATTAAAGATGTTTTGGTGCAAGACGATAGTGATGGCAATGGTGCTTACATTAAGGAGTGGAATTTAGATATTGCACAACCTACTGACGCACAATTATCAGCACAAGAATCAGCAGCAGATACAGAAGAAGCCAATAACGAAGTAAGAGCTACAAGAAAAGCTGCTTATGGTAATATTGGAGAACAGCTAGACGAAATCTATAAAGATATAGATTCTTGGAAAGCAAGAATTAAATCAATTAAAGACGCAAACCCAAAGAGTTAATTAATGGCATACATAGGTAATAAACCAACAGTAGGAAATTTTCAGATTTGTGATGCAATATCTGTAGTTAATGGTCAAGCTGCATACACAATGCAAGTAGGATCAGTTAATGTAATTCCTCAATCTGCTAATCACATGATTGTATCTCTAAATGGTGTAATACAAAAACCAGGT
>Ga0208919_1000624_pt1 | contig 22926 bp, 29 predicted proteins | sample 4_EtaG_FD_184076 | JGI IMG/M metagenome (GOLD analysis project Ga0208919, IMG submission 184076) | Marine viral communities from the Subarctic Pacific Ocean - 4_ETSP_OMZ_AT15127 metaG (SPAdes) (version 3) | ecosystem: Environmental > Aquatic > Marine > Oceanic | place: Pacific Ocean | collected...
AGGCGAGTACTATGCGGCAGGTGTCGGTGGTGCAATTGCTGGTCGTGGTGCGGATCTGTTTATAATCGACGATCCCCACTCAGAGCAAGATGCTATGTCAAAAACGGCATTGGATGAAGCTTACGAGTGGTACACATCAGGTCCGAGACAGCGTTTACAACCTGGAGGGGCTATTGTAGTAGTAATGACAAGATGGTCAGTCCGAGACTTAACAGGTCGATTAGTGCGGGACATGGGGAAAGGTAACAAGAACGATCAGTGGGAAGTTATCGAGTTACCTGCGATTTTGCCCAGCGGTGATCCAGTCTGGCCAGAATACTGGTCGCTAGAAGAACTAGAAGGAGTACAAGCTGCACTGGGTAAAGGTCCAAAATGGCATGCTCAATACATGCAGAAGCCAACGTCCGAGGAAGGTGCACTTATTAAAAGGGAGTGGTGGAAAACTTGGGAAAAGAGTTCGCCTCCACCTTGTGATTATATTATTCAAAGTTACGATACGGCATTTTTAAAAACTCAGACTTCGGACTATTCAGCTATTACAACTTGGGGAGTATTTTACCCAGAAGGACGTATAGGTGAAGAAATGTATAACGGTGATGTCGCTCACTTAGTATTACTGGATTCTGTAAAAGAACGATTAGAGTTCCCAGAACTAAAAAGGAAAGCCCTAGAACTTTACGAATACTGGGAACCAGATACAGTAATCATTGAGTCTAAGGGTAGTGGTACTCCGTTAACGCAAGAATTACGCAGGATTGGTATTCCTGTACAAAATTTCACACCAAGTAAAGGAGCGGATAAAGTGGCAAGGGTTAATTCTTGTACACCGTTGTTTGAATCAGGTATGGTCTGGAGACCTGATCAACCATGGGCAGATGAAATGGTCGAAGAATGCGTGGCATTCCCCGCAGGCGACCACGATGACTTGGTGGATAGTATGAGTCAGGCGATATTGCGATTTCGTCAAGGTGGTTTTGTACAATTAGCTTCCGATTATGAAGACGAACATGAAGGTTATCGTGAACGGAAAATGGTTTACTATTAAATTAATTTAATATAGAGTGAGGTGGCATTATGGCAGTAGAGAAAGGTGTTCAAGTTCCCTTAGGAGAAGTAGACGAAGTTCCTCCCTTCGAAGAAGAAGAAATTGAAGTAGAATTAGAGGATGATGGATCTGCAGTTGTAGATTTCATGCCTGAGGCACAAACCCCAGAAACAGGTTTTCAAGATAACCTCGCAGAAGTTCTTGACGATTCTTCGTTAGGTAAATTAGCCAGTGAGTTAATAAACTATTACGAAGAAGATAAAGAATCTAGAAGTGAATGGTACACAGCTTTTGCAAAAGGGTTAGATTTATTAGGTATAAAACAAGAAGAACGTACTCAACCATTTGAGGGAGCGAGCGGAGTCAATCACCCATTATTAAGTGAAGCTGTTACGCAATTCCAATCGCAAGCTTATAAAGAGTTACTCCCAGCTGATGGTCCAGTTTCTGTAGAAGTGGTAGGCGATGACAACACAGAAGTAGTTCAACAAGCTAGACGTGTGAAAGAATTCATGAATTATCAGATCACTCACGTTATGGAAGAATATGATCCAGAAATGGATTCACTTTTATTCTATTTACCGTTATCTGGAAGTGCGTTTAAAAAAGTTTATTTTGACACTATGCTTAACAGAGCAGTTAGTCAATTTGTTAAAGCTGAAGATTTCGTGGTGAGTTATTCCACTACTGACCTTTTTAATTCACCACGATACACTCACGTCATGACTATGACGGAAAACGATTTGCGTAAAATGCAACTTAATGGTATGTACCTAGAAATGGAAATGACAGGAGCAGGTGTACCAGACGAAAATCAAGTTAAAGAAAAAATCGATAGAATGGATGGGGTTACTCCTAACTACGCAGAAAACAACGACATGTACACTCTTTTGGAGATGCATGTAAACTTAACGATTTCTGAAATAGAAGACCATGGATTTGCCTGCCCTTATATAGTAACTATATGTAAAGACACCAGTAAGATTTTATCCATACGCAGAAACTGGCAGGAAGGTGATCCTAATTATCAAAAAGTAGATTATTTTGTACAATACAAGTTCCTCCCAGGATTAGGGTTTTATGGTTTTGGTTTAATTCACATGATTGGTGGTATCACTAAATCAGTAACTGCTATATTAAGACAATTAATTGACGCAGGAACATTAGCAAACTTACCAGCTGGGTTTAAAGCTAGAGGCATGCGTATTCAAGGTGAAAATGATCCACTACAACCTGGAGAATTTAGAGACGTTGATGTAGCTGGTGCTACAATAAAAGATTCTCTAATGCCGTTACCTTATAAAGAGCCCTCTACAGTATTGGCTCAATTATTAGGTGTACTTGTCGATTCAGGTAGAAGATTCGCTTCTATTACGGATATGCAGATGGGAGACATGGGTAGTCAAGAAATGCCAGTAGGAACTACAGTGGCTATGCTGGAACGTGGAACTAAAGTAATGTCAGCTATCCACAAACGCTTACATTTTGCACAAAAGAAAGAATTCAAATTATTAGGAACACTTTACGGTAAGTATCTACCAGAGCAATACCCTTATGCAATGCCAGGAGGAAAAGGGTATGTAATGGCTGCAGACTTTGATGAAAGAGTTGACGTTCTTCCTGTTAGTGACCCAAATATATTTTCAATGGCACAACGTGTTTTAATTGCACAACAAATGCTACAAATGGCACAGGCAGCACCAGATATACATAATCTACCAGAAGCCTACCGCAGAATGTATGACGCATTAGAAATTAAAAACGTAGATACGTTATTCCAACAGCAGCAACCTGTTCCTCCTAGAGATCCAATATCGGAAGAACAAGCAGCAATGTTAGGACAACCTATACAAGCTTTTGAATGGCAAGATCATGAAGCCTATATTGCGAACCACAGTGCATTTATACAAAATCCTATGGTTCAACAGCAACCACAGGTAGCACAAATGATAAGTGCCAATATACAAGAACATCAAGCAATGCTCTATAAGCAGCAGGTAGAGCAGGCAATGGGACAACCATTACCTCCACTTGAGCAAATCACCCCAGATATTATGAATCAAATTGCTCAAGCTGCTGCACAAGCCACGGCTGAGGTCACAGGAAAAGCGAAAGCAGTTCAAGAAGCTGTTGAGTTACAACGTATTGACCCAGTTATTGAGGTACAACGTGAGGAAATTGCCCAACGTGCACAAAAAGATGCAACACAGGCACAACTTGATGCAGAGAAAATAATCTCTAATGAGGCGATCGCTGAAATGAAAATTGCAGCAGATCGAGAGAAAACACTAATACAGGCTCAACAAGAAGCTGAACGTACATTTGCGGAAACGCTTAAACAAGTACGAGAAGCTGACACTAAAAGCCGAGGAGAATAACATGCCTAGTAAAATGGGATATCCAGGGATTAAAAAGAACCCTATAAAATCAGTAGACGGTACTAAAATTAAAAAGATAACTAGAAAAGCTAAAGGTGGCGGAGCAGCCAAGAAAGGCTTGAAGTTTGTCGAATACGGAAGAACGTAATGCCAAAAAGTAAATATTACAAAGGTTATGAAGGTGGCGGAGCAGTAAAATCTGAAACCGAAGACCAACGTTCAAAAAGAATGGAAAGGGAAGACTCTAAAGTAAGAGGCTACGGTGGTGGCGGAAGAGTTAAGAAATAGTGGACTGGTTAGAAGCAACTGAGTTTTTACTCAAGCAATACCGTAAACGTAAAGCTGAGTTATCAGAAATGCTTGCTGGTGGGGGTGCTGCTGATTACGAACAGTACCAGAGAATCGTTGGTGAAATATCAGGTCTAGATTTTGCCGAACGAGAAATATTAGACCTGCATAAAAGGATGAGAGTAGATGACGAAGACGATATCTAAATTTGGATCGGATACCAGTAACACAAAATCAGTCCCAGATTTTGTGGACAATTTCAGCACAGAAGAAGTAGAAGAAAAAACAGACTCTTTTACTGTAGAGAGACTTCAAGAAGATGTTTCCCTACAAGAAAAACTTCCTGTGCCTACGGGATATAGAATTTTAATATTACCTTTTGTTCCTGGCAAGGTTACGAGAGGAGGAATTCATTTGGCTAAGCAAACAGTAGATAAAGAACGACTGGGAACAGTGGTTGGTTATGTAGTGAGACTTGGTCCAGATGCGTACAAAGATGCACATAAATTTCCCGAAGGACCATGGTGTCAAGAAGGAGATTGGATCATTTTTGGCAGGTATGCAGGTGCTCGAATTCAAATTGAAGGAGGGGATTTGCGTTTATTAAACGACGATGAAATTTTAGCAGTGATAAATGATCCTGAAGATATTTTAGCAGGATGATTTACTTTTATAAAATTTCACGCTATCATCGAGGACTATGAACATGGCAGAAACCATGCAAGACGTTGCAGAAAACGTAGAAACGGAAGAAGTTGAAATAGAAATTCCTTCAGAAGACGAAGGAAAAGAAACAGAAACTCCGATCCAAGCTGTTGAAGAACAGCAGTCAGCAGAAACTCAAGAAGTTTCTGAAGACCATGACCAAGAAGTTGCAGAATACAGTGACTCTGTTAAAAAACGTATCGACAAGCTTACCTATAAAATGCGTGAAGCTGAGAGACGTGAACAAGCAGCACTTAAATTTGCACAGAGTGTAAAAGAAGAACTAGATACAACAAAAACAAAATTAAATAAAACAGATAAAAATTTATTCAGCGAATATAACACAAGAGTAGACACCCAATTAGAAACAGCTAAAGCAAACTTAAAACAAGCACACGAAGAACAAGACACAGATAGATTAATAGAAGCCCAAGAAAACTTAGCTAAATTATCTGTGGAAGCAGAAAGTTTAAACAGGTTACAAAGGGAAAGGGAAGAACTTCAAATAGAAGACGAAGCTAGACAACTTCAAGCACCGCCTCCACAACAAGCACCGCCTCAGCCAGATCCTAAAGCTGAAGAATGGGCAAAACGGAATACGTGGTTTGGGGATGATGTAGCAATGACTTCTTCAGCTTTTGCTTTTCATAATCAAATAGTTGAGCAACAGGGAATAGATCCAACCTCTGACGCTTATTATGAAGCTTTAGATAGGCAAATAAAAGAAGCTTTCCCCCACAAGTTTGGACAAGCCCAACAACCTGTTCAGGCAGTAGCTGGTGGTAGCGTTGGCGCAACCACTGTAAATAAACCTAAAAAAGTAAAACTCACATCTAGTCAAGTCGCAATAGCGAAGAAGTTAGGTGTGCCACTTGAAGAATATGCTAAGCATGTTCAATAACGGAGTATAAAATGACAGAAGAAATTAAAACCGAAGTCAGTTCTGACCGTAACTCACGGTCTGCAGAGTCACGAGACACTCAAACTCGCAGAAAACCTTGGCAACCGCCTTCCAGTTTAGATGCCCCAAAAGCACCTCCTGGGTATAAATACCGATGGATACGTGAAAGCATCCTCAACCAAGATGATAAATCTAATATGTCAAAACGTATTAGAGAAGGATTCGAACCAGTAAGAGCATCAGATCACCCTGATTTTGACGCTCCTACAGTTGATGATGGTAAACACGCTGGAGTTATTGGAGTAGGTGGGTTAATTTTAGCCAAGATACCTGAGGAAACAATTGCAGAAAGAGAGGCTCATTACAGAGGTGTAAATGAAGCCACAATGGAAGCAGTTGATTCTCAATTAATGAGAGAAAGTAATCCTTTAATGCCTATAGACAAACCTCAACGATCTAGTCGTACGACGTTTGGAAGTAGGAAGACAGAGGATTCTTAATCTTGAATACTAACACTTAATATATAAGGTGAAATAAAATGGCAAATACAAACGATCCTGACGGATTTACGCCTGCTTATCACATGTATGGTGGTACTATTCGTCCTGCAAGAATGAGAATTGCTAGTGAAACTAACGCATCTATCTTTAGTGGTGATGTTGTTAATTTATCTAGTGGTTATGTAATCCAAGGGACGGCAACTGGTACTCCATGTGGTGTATTTTATGGCGTGTATTATACGGACAGTTCTGGTAACCCAACTTTTTCTAAAGTTTGGACTGCAGATACTGCCACTTTAGGTGGAGCCGATGCCGAGGCTCTTGTTTATAGCGATCCAGGAATTGTCTATGAGGCACAATTTACAGCGGGAACTCCCACTGTAGGTTTCATAGGGAGTAAGTATACACTAAGCACAACAGCTGGTGATACTAATTCTGGTCGTTCAAAAGAAGGTGTCACAGCAACGACTTCGTCTGGAATTGCGTTACATGTGGGTTATAAACTAACTCCTAGTAATTCTATTGCAGCTTATGCTCGTGGCTTCTTTACTTTCCCAACTAGCGTATTCGCAGTTTAATTAGGAGTATAACTAATGGCTATAAATAGAGCACAACTCGTCAAAGAGTTAGTTCCAGGTCTTAATGCTCTTTTCGGACTGGAGTACGACCAATATCCAGATGAGCACGCAGAAATCTTCGATACCGAGTCTTCGGACAGGGCTTTCGAGGAAGAAGTAATGCTTTCAGGATTTGGGGAAGCACCAGTTAAAGGTGAAGGCGCAGCAGTAGTGTACGATTATGCCCAAGAAACATTCACGGCAAGATATACACACGAAACTATTGCACTTGCATTCTCTTTAACCGAAGAAGCAATGGAAGACAACTTGTATGATTCGCTGTCAGCACGATACACTCGTGCACTGGCACGTTCAATGCATCAAACCAAGCAAGTAAAAGCTGCGAACGTTTTAAATAACGGATTCACAGCTGGCGCAAGTGCTGGTGGTGACGGTAAAGCCTTAATGGCAACTGATCACCCTACACTAACTGCTGGTGATCTATCGAACGAACCAAGCACGGCAGCTGACCTTAACGAAACTTCATTAGAACAAGCGATGATTGATATCGCAGCGTTTAAAGATGAAAGAGGTCTTAAGGTAAATGCACAGGCGAAAAAATTAATTATTCCGCCTGCTTTGCAATTCATAGCGGATCGTCTACTAAATACTCCAGGCAGAGTATCAACAGCAGACAATGATATTAACGCTCTCCGTAACATGGGCATGGTCTCAGGCGGATATTCAGTTAATCATTATCTCACTGATTCAGATGCTTGGTTCCTTACAACTGATGTTCCAAATGGTTTGAAACACTTTGTTCGTACCCCTGTTTCTAGTGGTATGGAAGGTGATTTTGAAACTGGAAATGTTAGATATAAGGCACGTGAACGTTACAGCTTTGGCTTTAGCGACTGGCGTGGTATTTACGGTTCTCCAGGAGCGTAGATAAAAAATTGGGGGAGGAGTTTACTTCTCCCCTTTTTTTATATAGAATCGAATAAAAGAACTAGGGTAATTATAATTAATCTATCGACTGACCTAGCAGACAAGCCAAGACGATAGAATTTATTAAGGAGACTTAATATGGCTAAATCAACATTTTCAGGTCCAGTCAGATCATTGGCTGGATTCATTTCAGCAGGTAGTTCAGTAGTAGTTAGCTTAACAGCTGATACTACACTAACAGTTGCTTCTCATGCAGGTAAAATACTTACTTGTAATGACGCAGATGGTAAATTTACTTTACCTTCAATTGTTACAACAACTCCAACTGATTCAACTGATCCTAATCAACTTAATAACTTGGGAGCAAGTTTCTTCTTCGTAGTAGAAACAGCAGCTACAGACATGGACATCTTAACCGATGGAACAGACAAGTTTGTAGGTGGTCTTTACACTGGCGTAAGTGACGCTACAGGTAAAACATTTTTATCTGGTGCTTCTAACGATGTTATTACTATGAACGGAACTACTAAAGGTGGGCTCGTGGGTAGTATTGTACAAGTTACTGCGATGGCATCAGCTAAGTATGCAGTTCAAGGAATCATACTAGGTTCAGGAACTATAGTAACACCATTTGCTGACGCTTAATAGGAGGTAAACTATGGCTAATACAGTCACAGGTCCAACTAATCAATTTGATGGTGATAAAAAGCTTATTGTGTACGCATCCGTTCTTTCAGACGGAAGTGCGAGTAGTTCTACATTAGTAGACGTTTCTGCTCTTAACACAAATCCAGAAGGAGAATCTTGTGCTCACGTGTCTTTAAATAAGATATGGTACAGCGTGGGTGGGGGAACGGATGCCCCAGCTTCTCTGGATTGGGATGCAACTACAGATGTAACTTTTTTAACATTAGCTTATGATAACTCTTTTGATTTCAGTGAGATTGGTGGTCTTAAAAACACTGCTGCCTCAGGTTACTCAGGAGATGTACTTTTAGTTGTGCCTTCTACCTCAGATGCAGGTAATGAATACACAGTTTGGTGTGAGTTTTTAAAATACTACGAAGCACCAGGATCTTAACAAATGGCTACATCAGGAACTAAAACATTTAGTCTTGATACCGCAGCTGTCATGGAAGAAGCGTATGAGTTGGCAGGGCTGGAGTTGCGTACAGGATATGACGCAGTAACAGCCCGTCGCTCATTGAACATCATGTTCAGTGATTGGGCTAACAGGGGTGTAAATGTTTGGACAATCACACAAGTCAATTTGACAATGGTTGAGGGTCAAAATAACTACACTTTAAATGCATACGATATAGATATAATAGATGCTGTAATCAGAAGAACTGTTGGTAATACAGTAACAGATTTTCAACTGAGTAGTATTGGAAGAGATGAATATTTAAACATACCAACAAAATCTACTAAAGCTAGACCAACAGAATATTTCTTAGACAGACAAACTACTCCTGTTTTATACGTTTGGCCAGCACCAGAAAATTCAACAGATATTTTTGTTTCAAATAGAATACAAAGAATAGACGATGTAAACACCTCAGTAAATGATCCTGATGTACCTAGTCGCTTTATTGCCCCTATGGTTTCAGGGTTAGCTTTTTATCTAGCACTTAAAAAGAATCCTGAAAGAATACAAATATTAAAACCTTTGTATGAAGAGGATTTTGCAAGAGCAGTAGCGGGAGATCAAGGCAGAAACAGTTTACACCTAGTGCCTAGGAGAAACTATTAATGGCATACGCTAAAGGCACATATGCTCAAGGAATATGTGATACATGTGGGTGGGCTTATCCTTATTTAGATTTAAGAAAACAATGGAATGATCTAAAGGTTTGTCCAGAATGTTATGACCCAAAAGAACCTCAATTAGATCCAGTACCACGTGTTCTGGATGCAGAAGCACTATGGAATCCTAGACCTAATGTTGATCAAGAAGTTGGTGTAGGAACAATCACAACTTACGGTCCATACACTTCAACGCAAGTTGGACCATATAACACTATCCCAGAAGTTATAGGTACTATGTTCCCCCACGTAACCGTTGGGGATCCATTTAAAATGACAGGGGAAGTAGGAACATTAACGGTGACAACATCATGAACTGGACATACACTACATTAAAATCAGCTATTCAAGATTATGTTGAAAGTACTGATTCAACTTTTGTCAGTAATTTACCAATTTTTATACAAGAAGCTGAACAAAGAATTCTACAAAACGTACAAATACCTGTTTTTAGAAAAAACGTAACAGGCACAGCATCAAGTGGAAATACATACCTAGCGATGCCAACAGATTTTTTAACTCCTCTTAGTTTAGCATTAATAGACAGTGATAGTAACTACAATTACCTATTACTAAAAGACGTTTCTTTTATAAGAGACTATAGCCCAGCAACAGCAACAACAGGTAATCCCCTGTATTATGCTCTTTTTGATGAGGACACTTTTATACTAGCACCAGCCCCGAATGCCAATTATACTTTTGAATTACACTATGTTTATAATCCTCAATCAATAACAGCTACTTCAGACGGAACAAGTTGGCTCGGAACTAACGCTGGAGATACATTATTTTATGGATCTTTAGCAGAAGCTGCGATATTTTTAAAGCTAGACCCCAATGAAACTCAAATGTTTGAAGGTCGTTTCGCTAGTGGTTTATCTAGTTTAAAAAACAGAGTAGAAGTTCTAGGAAGCAAAGACGAATACAGGTATGGGGATATTTATTAAATGTTAAATGAATCTACCTCAGATTTGGAAGGAAAAAATATAGCGATAGTTGCTATGGGTCAAAGCCAAATAGATTACCATTTATCACAAGTTCATAGCGTATCTTTTGATGAAGTGTGGGCTGTAAATGCGATGATAGGAGTTCTTCCAGAAATCGATAGGGCTTTTATTTTAGATCCAATGAGTCGTTTCTTAGATACAGAAGACGCAGGAAGTATGACTCCGATGATGAGAAAATGTTTACCAAAAGCAGATTACCCTATCTATACATGCGAGTTAGATGAAAGAGTTCCTTATGCAGAGGAATTCCCATTGGCTCCATTAGTAGCTGATTTAGGATGTTCTTATTTTAATAACACAGTAGCTTACGCTATAGCTTTTGCATTATGGAATAAAATAAATAGTTTAACGGTATTTGGGGTTGATTTTACCTATAAGACAAATATGCACTTTGCTGAGTCTGGAAAAGCCTGTTGTGAGTTTTGGTTGGCTAAATGTATGGAAAACGACATAGAAGTTTCAGTTGCTCCTCGTTCAAATCTATTAGAAACTAATATAGATATAAAAGAAAAATTGTACGGTTATCATCGTTTAAAAGATCCAGTTGTTACATATTTAAAAGACGGTATAATACAGACATGTAAATGGTCAGAGGTACATAAAGAAGAAACACCTAGCAAACCACAAATGATAGATAGAAATGATTTACCACCAGAACCAAAGGAGTATTAATGTTTTCAATTAATTCTGATACAGAAGTAGGTAACTTAGGTGTTACTACAACAGATCACAGAGGGCACACTGTAGAAGAAGTTGCAGAAATGGCTACTAAAAGATTAGTTTCTATTAGCGACGAAACCCCTGCACCCATTAGGGCACAAGCACACGCTTTTAGAGAAGCGTGCAAAAAAGTGATTATATATTACATGAATGAGGCAATAAAAAACCACATGTGTACAATATGTAATCAATTAGAACAACAAGGTCATAAAGACCTAGCAAATATTATTAGGAGACTATAATGGCAATTACACAAGCAATGTGTACTTCTTTCAAAAGTGAACTTTTGCAAGCAGTACATAATTTTAAAGCTTCTGGAGGTAACTCTTTTAAATTAGCGTTATACACAAGTTCAGCTACTATGACTGCAGCAACTACTGCATATTCAACTTCGCAAGAAGCTAGTGGAACTAACTATACTGCAGGCGGAGCAGCATTAACAAATGTTAACCCAACTACTTCTGGAACTACTGCGTTCACAGATTTTGCTGATTTAACTTTTGGCACAGCTACAATTACTGCAAGAGGTTGTATGATTTACAACGATACAGCATCAGGCGATCCTGCGGTTGCAGTATTTGATTTCGGTGGAGATAAAACTTCTACAGCTGGAAGTTTCACAATATCTTTCCCAACTGCTGATGCAAGTAACGCTGTAATAAGAATAGCGTAACTTAGTGGCTGGTTGGGGTCGATCTACTTGGGGGTCTGGTCCATGGGGTCAGCCTGCGGTAGTTAATGTAACTGTAAACCTTACAGGGCTTGCAGGGACTTCTGCGTTAGGTACAGAAACAGTTAGTTGTGATGCAAACATCACAGAAACTGGTGTTACTTGTACAGGTTCAGTAGGAAGCCTCACAGCTACGGGACAAGCAAACGTAACAGAAACAGGTGTTGCAGGTACTTCTGCGTTAGGCTCAGTAAGTATATCGGCAGCTGCAAACGTAACAGAAACAGGAGTTGCAGCTACAGGTTCAATAGGAAGTCTCACAGCTACAGGAATTGCTAATGTTTCGGTTACTGGATTAGCGGGCACTACAGCATTAGGCACAGAAACAGTAAGTGGTGATGCTAATGTAAGTGAAACAGGTCTAGCAGCAACAGGTGCTGTTGGCACAGTTGTAGCTAACGGAGTAGCTATTGTAGGAGTAAGTGGTGCAGCTTCTACTATTTCACAAGGCGATGAAACCGTATCGTGTGATGCGAATGTTTATCCAACTACTGTAGTTGGAACAACTGCACTAGGAAGTGTAAGCACTATTTCAAACAACGTAATTTCTATTACGTCAGATGCAAACACAGGAGCGATTGGAACATTAACTCCTTTAGCAAGTGCTAACGTAAGTATCACAGGTGTATACGGAACAGGACATATAAGTCAGCTTCTAGTTTGGGGACCAGTAATCCCTGGACAAGACGCAAATTGGACAGGAATTACGGATAGCCAAACACCTAATTGGACAGCAGTTTCAGATTCTCAAACACCAAATTGGGAAGAAGTTGCTTAACTATTATGCAAAAAGGTAATATAATCAAACAGCACGGAGAATAAAAAATGGCAAGTACATATGTAAATGACCTAAGACTCAATGAAATGGCTACAGGTGATGGGTCAGGAACTTGGGGTGATACAACAAATACAAATTTAGAATTAATAGCAGAAGCTTTTAGTTATGGCACAGAAGCTATAACAACTAATGCTGATACACACACTACCACTATTGCAGACGGAGCAACTGATCCTGGAAGATCAATGTTTCTTAAATACACAGGTGCGTTAGATTCTGCCTGTACTGTAACTATTGGACCAAACACAGTTTCTAAATTATGGTTTATAGAAAACGCTACTACAGGTTCACAAAATTTAGTTATAAGTCAAGGCACAGGTGCAAATATAACAATACCTGCTGGCGATACTAAAATTATTTATGCTGATGGTGCAGGTTCAGGTGGGGCTATGGTAGATGCACTAGCTAGTATTTCTGCTGTTGACCTAAAAGTACAAGACGATTTAACAGTTACGGATGATGTAACCATAGGTGGGGATATAGACTTAGCTGGTTCTATAGACGTAGACGGAACTGCAAATTTAGATGTAGTAGACATAGACGGTGCCGTAGACATGGCTTCTACCTTAACCCTAGCTGGTAATGCAGATTTTAACGGAGACTTAGATGTAGACGGAACTACAGAAACAGACGCACTAACTATTAATGGTTCAGCACTAAAATATAAAGCATTTGGTACTTCATCAATAATGTTTGGTGATGATGCTACAGGAACTATAGATGCTGCTAACTATAATGTTGGATTAGGTGTTGATATTTTTGCAGCTTTAACAAGTGGAGATGCTAACACAGCAGTTGGATTTAGTGCTCTTAAAGCAAACACTACAGGAGCTAGTAATACAGCAATAGGAACAAATGCTTTATTAACAGCCACAACAGGAGGTGCGAACACAGCAGTAGGAAGTGCTGCTTTAAAAGTACTTACCACAGGTGGTTACAATACAGTAGTTGGCGTTGCCGCAGGAGAAAAAAACACAACTGGCAACACAAATGTAGCTATAGGTTTTGAAAGTTTTGCTGCAAACACGACAGGCGATGATAATGTTGCAGTCGGTGTTGATGCTTTAAAAGCTAACACAACAGCAGACAGCAACACAGCAGTAGGCAGAAGTGCTTTAGCAGCAAACACAACTGGAACTCTTAACGTGGCAGTCGGCTCTAATGCTTTAGCAGCAAACACGACAGCTAATTCAAACACAGCCATAGGAGATATTGCACTTACTACAAATACCACAGGAGCAGCTAACACGGCAGTAGGAAGAAACGCACTTGGTGCTAATACGACTGGAACTGGCAACGTATCGCTTGGGCATGGTGCTTTAGAATCTAATACGACAGCTAATTATAATCATGCTGTTGGTTATCAAGCGTTAGCATCAAACACCACAGGGAGTAATAACGTAGCTGTTGGTTATAAATCAATGGAGGATATAACAACAGGAACTCAAAATGTTGCTGTAGGAAACAGTACATTGATGCAAGCAACAACAGCAGATTATAATACTGCTTTTGGTCAATCTGCATTAAACGCAACGACTACTGGTGAGGATAATGTTGCTATAGGGCATGAAACAATGGATGCCAATACAACAGGAGGTTCAAACACGGCAGTAGGAAAAGGTGCTTTAGGAGCATCAACTACAGCAGCAGACAATACAGCCATTGGTTACAACGCATTAGCTGCAACAAACCATACTAGAAACATGGGAATTGGCTATAGAGCACTTACTGCTCAAAGTGGTTCTTCTGACAATATAGCTATTGGATATGATGCTTTAGTTAGACAAACTACAGGTGCAAATGGAAACATAGCAATAGGTAACTACACAGGTAGAGCAGTTGTATCTTCTGCTAGTACATCACAACTTGTAGCTATAGGACATGATGTAGCTTCAAATTCTTCAGGAGCATTAGCAGGTTATCAAAATGTATTTATAGGATATAACATAGCATCTACATCAAATTTAGCTGGAGCGTTTCAAAATACTGCTTTAGGTGGTAGTGCGATGACTGCTTTAAGTACAGGCGACCAAAACACTTGTATTGGCAATAAAGCTGGAGATGCAGTAACTACAGGGAGTAATAATGTTCTTGTTGGGTATGATGCGGGTTCTGATGCTTTAACAACCATTAGCACTACAAGTAATAATATAATTATTGGAAATGTCAGTTCTTCCAATGCCGAAATAGCGTGTTCGTGGACAGAAGGTTCTGATTCAAGAGACAAAACAGATGTAGAAACTTTACCCTCTAATGCAGGTTTAAACTTTGTCAACCAAATGCGACCAGTTACTTATGTTTGGGATAAAAGAAGTTGGTATTTACCAAAAGACGAGGACGGAATTGTTACTGATAGAGATATAACTAAAGTAACTCCTGATGGTTCAAAAAAATCAACCACAAAACAAGTAGGTTTTATAGCACAAGAAATTAAAACTATAGAAGAAGCAATAGGTTGGACAGCTGACCATGTTGTTGATACAAGCACTGAACATTCTCATAAAATGAAATATAACCAATTAATACCAATTCTAGTTAAGGCTTTGCAAGAAGTTGATGATAAAATAGATGCGTTGACTACTAGAGTCACGACATTAGAGGGATAAGGAGAAAAAATGGCAGTAAGTAAAGCAATAGTAAAATGCGTTCCCTTTGTTAATAGCAACAGCAAAGTAGATAAATGGGATATAACTATGAAGTATGAAAACGATAGTGAAGGTGATGCTACCTACTATACGTCTGAATTTCATACAGAAGTCAAACAAAAAGATTACGATGCAGAGGGCAATGTAACAGCAACTAACTTTACGTTAAAAGCTAAAGGTAGTTGGAGTAATGCTGACTTAGTAGCTATCTGCCCTGTATCTCATTGGGATGTAGTATTTGCCAGTCAGGTAGATTCAGTTATTACGAGTCCATCAGCAGTAAGTACAGCAGACAATAATTTTAACGTACCTAGCTAATGGCAGAAGTAACAGTACACAGTATGCCTAGTGTTTTTGTCATGGAGACAGAAATGCCAGAAAGTATGGTTAAAGATTTAAATGAATATCTTGACGAATACGTTGAAGATGAAAATAAAAAGTCATTAGCTGATACTTTGGTTGGACAAATAACGCAAGGCGAACAGTTATTAATGGATAACGCTGACCCAAGATTAAAAGAATACAATCAATTGATAAGTTCTTTAGGAGCAGACTATATAAATTTCTTTTCACAACAAACAGGCTCAAGGTTAAAAGCACCTAAAGCAGTAGCTATAGATGAAACTTGGTCAGTACACAGTTACGAAGGCGACTACAATCCTATACACGATCACGGCACTAAAACCATTATGGGTATATCCACTACTGGGTGGACTAAAGTGCCACAACAAATACTAGATCAACCGACTGCTGGAGATGGCAATTACTCTTTATATAATGCGTCTGGTGATTGTGATGGGTATATAGCTTTTAATTATGGATTGAATCAATTAATGGACACAGATAGATTGAGACCGCCTCAGTCTTTTGTTATGCAACCACAAGTAGGGAAGTTGTTGGTTTTCCCTTCTTGGTTGCAACACATGGTATATCCTTTTAAGGGAGAAGGCGAAAGAAGAACTGTCGCTTCCAACCTTAATTGTTGGGATATGCAAGAACAACCAACAGAAATAGAAAACGAGGTAAAAGACGATGATGTGGATTAATATATTTATGTGGATAACTGCTATTATTGCAATAGCTTCATTAGTTGCTGCTGTAACACCTACTCCTAAAGGAGACAAGTTACTAGGTAAACTTTATAAAGCTGTAGATTTTTTAGCTTTAAACATAGGAAAAGCTAAGGATAAAGCTAAGAAATAAATGCCTAGAAAAACGGTAATGGAAGTTGCAGCCCATATTGAAAAACACGAGGCAGTTTGTACTGAACGTTGGTTAGAAACCATCCACCGTATAAAACGTCTTGAACTTTTCGTTATCGCTACTTTAGTTACATTACTATTAAGTACAGGAGCCATTTTAACTGATCAATTATTTTAGGAGACTAAGTGCCTCTAGAAAAATTCACCCTCCGACCTGGAATCAACAAGGAAGGAACAGATTACTCAAATGAGGGTGGGTGGTTTGACGCAAACTTAGTTCGTTTTCGTAAAAATTTCCCTGAAAAAATAGGTGGTTGGGCTAAAAACACTTTAAACACATTTAAATCTACAGCTAGGGCACTCCATGCTTGGGTAGATCTAGATCTTACCAAATATCTAGGATTAGGTACTACATGGAAATATTACGTTAAACAGGGAGACAGCTACAACGATATAACCCCTATACGACTTACTACTTCTGCTGGAGATGTTACTTTTGCCAAAGTTGCTAATGGAGACGCTACTATTACCGTAACTGATACAAGTCACGGAGCAGTTGCCAATGATTTTGTTACTTTTAGTGGTGCTGCTAGTTTAGGTGGTAATATCACTGCTGCCGTATTAAACCAAGAATACCAAATTGCTACTATAACCAGTGCCAATGTTTACACCATTGAGGCTAAAGACACCGATGGAGATGAAGTTACTGCTGCTGCTGGGGATTCTGGCAATGGTGGCAGTTCCGTAGTAGGAGCGTATCAAATCAACGTAGGACTAGACGTATATGTAGAATCTTCTGGTTGGGGTGCTGGGCTTTGGGGTGCGAGTACGTGGGGTTCAGTTAGTGCTCTTTCTTCTTCTAACCAACTTAGAAACTGGTCTCATGATAATTTTGGTGAAGATTTAGTGATGAATGTTCGTGGTGGCGGAATATACTATTGGGATGAATCTTCAGGTGTAACCACTAGGGCTGTAGCTTTTTCTGATTTATCAAATGCTAATTTAGCACCGACTAAAGCAGTACAGATTTTAGTCAGTGATGTAGATAGGCATATTATTTGTTTTGGAGCAGATCCTTTAAACACAGGAGGTACTGCTAGAACAGGAGCAATAGACCCTATGTTTATTGCGTGGAGTGACCAAGAGAATGCTACTCAATGGGAGCCTCTTCCTGACAACACGGCAGGATCTTTTAGATTGTCAGCAGGCTCGTCTATTATAGGGGCACTTAGGGCAAGACAAGAAACTTTAATTTGGACTGACACTTCACTATACTCCATGAGTTTTATAGGACAACCTTTTACTTTTGGAATTAATTTAGTAAACGAAGGGATAGGTCTTATTGGACCTAATGCTGCTGTCAATTCACCAGCTGGCGTTTTTTGGATGGATAAAACAGGTTTTTATACATATAATGGGCAAATCAGAGAATTACCTTGTAGTGTTCAGAATTATGTTTTAAGTGACATTAACATAGGACAAGCGTTTCAAACTTTTTCTACTTTAAATAAAGAGTTTGATGAAGTAGGTTGGTTCTATTGTTCAAGCAGTTCTACAACAATAGACAAATACGTTACCTATAATTACACTGAAAATGTTTGGAGCATCGGACAATTAAATAGAACAGCTTGGCTAGACGAAGGTGTTTTTGATAGCCCGATAGCCACTTACACTACAAATAATGTGGGGTATTTGTACAACCATGAAACAGGTAATGATGCTGACGGTTCACCAATGGATAATGTTTACATTGAATCTAGTGATTTTGATTTAGGAGAAGGAACATTTTATCAAATGATAAGAAGGATAATACCTGATATTAAATTTACAGGAAACGGAGGTAACGGTCAGATTATTAATTTTGTTGTAAAAACTAGGAATTACCCAGCAGAAAGTTTAACTACTTCTGCAACAAACACTTGTACAAACAGCACTTCTAAAATTGATGTAAGAGTAAGAGCAAGACAAGCAGCACTTAGAATCGAATCAGACGATGATAACAGTGAATCAGTAAGATTAGGTGTTGGGTTTAGGGTAGGTGCAACTCGTATGGATTTACAACCGAGTGGTAGGAGATAATGGCTAAGTTACTAGAAACTAAATTACCAGTCGCTACAGGGGATTATATTCCTCCTGACACTTTTAACAGATTAGCTAGGATTTTAGAACTAAGTTTAAATAAAGTTGATGTAGAAGCAACTGTTTCTGCTAACCAAGGACAACGTGATGTCAATAAATTTGAAGCAGGTTTTGTTCTTTGGAATTTAACAACATCCCAATTACAATTATGGACAGGAACTAAATGGGTAAATATATACGGAGGAGAGCAATCAGGAGTAGAAGGAGTATCTGGTTTAGGAAAACTGAGTGTTTCGACAAATGGTTCAATATCAGTAAACATATTATGAACAAAGATAAGCTAGTAGAAGAACTTATTAAAGACGAGGGATATAAATACGAGATTTATTTAGATCATCTTGGCTACCCTACTTTTGGAGTAGGACATCTAGTTTTAGAAACGGATGAAGAACATGGTCAACCTGTAGGTACTCCTGTTTCAGAAGAAAGAATAAAAGAATGTTTGAGTCATGACATAGATGTAGTTTGCAGTGAGTTAGACATGAAAGATCCTTGGTGGCGTAATTTAAGTGATAATAGACAAAGAGTTGTGGCTAATATGTGTTTTAATCTAGGACACCCTAGACTTAGTAAATTTAAAAAGTTTATAGGGGCTATGCAAATATCTGATTGGGAAACGGCTGCTGTGGAAATGATGGATTCAAAATGGGCAGGTCAGGTTGGGGATAGAGCGGTGAGGTTAAGAGATAGGGTACTACAGGAGGATTAGAATGTATGAATATAGTTGTAAAGTTGATAGAGTCGTTGATGGGGATACTGTGGACGTTGTTCTTGATCTTGGTTTTGATATCCTTTTTAAGTCTCGTGTTCGTTTATATGGTATTGATACTCCCGAGTCACGCACTCGTGACTTGGATGAAAAGGCTAGAGGAAAAATGGCTGGGGCTTACCTAAAAGAAGCTTTGGACAACGGTACTAAAGTTGTTATAGAAACTAAGTTAAAAGACTCTAGAGGGAAATACGGTAGAGTCTTAGGAAATGTTGTAGTAGACGGAGTAAACATAAACGAAGCTATGATAGAAAACTCTTTAGCCGTAGCTTATTTTGGTCAATCTAAAGATGATGTAGAAGCAGAACATTTAATTAACAGAGAAAAGCTAATAGAACAAGGTTTATTTAAACCAGAGGAGGTAAAATGAAATTAGGTATTTTAAAATCATTAGTAGGAACAGTTGCTCCTACACTTGGAACTGCTTTAGGTGGACCAATGGGTGGTATGGCTGCGAATATGCTTTCAGAAGTTTTAGGTTGTGACCCCGAACCAAAGAAGATACAAAAAGCTATGGAAACTGCTAGTCCTGAGCAATTAGCAGAACTAAAGAAAGTAGAAACAGATTTTGAAGTCCAGATGAAAAAGCTTGATATAGATTTGTTTGCTTTAGAAACAGCAGACGTTCAAGATGCTAGAAATAAATTTAGTAAAGACTGGACAGCTAGAATAATGGGTATTCTTGTAGTAGGTGGATTTATGGGGTATATCTTTTTAGTAACTATTCAGCCTCCAGAACAAAATTCAGAGGCTTTAATAAATCTTGTGTTGGGGTATTTAGGTGGTTTAGCCTCAGCTATCATCAGTTTTTATTTTGGAGCATCACATACAAAAGGAGAAGAATAAAGAAATGAGTTGCTTGAGAACAGGAAAGGAGTATATACTATGGGGATGAACGCACAAGGGTTAGCTTCTTTGGGTAGGGGAGGCGATGACCAAATAGGTCATTTAACAACAGGAGAAAAAGTTTTACCACTTCCTGTGGCTCAAGATCCTTCTGTTCAAAGGGTAATTAACCAATCTTTTGCTAAGCACGGTCTTAACGCTGATCAGTACACCGTAGGTCATGCCGATAACTCAGTCAACCCTTTAACAGATTACCCCGAATATGGGTTAGGTAAGTTCTTTAAAAAAGTAGGAAAAGCTTTTAGAAAAATTGCTCAACCTGTATTAACTGCAGTAGGTTTTATTTATGGTGGTAAGGCTGGTGCAGCAATAGGTAGTGCTATTGGTGGTGGTGTCCGTAGAGGTAAATTTGATGCTGGGGATGCAATAAAAGACGCAGCAGGTGCTTATGCTATAACTAGTATTGGTCAAGGCATGGGACTTAAAGGGGGTCAATTTGGCACTACGTGGTCACAACAAGGTATTGGGGCTTTAAAAAATATTGTTCCTGGAACAGCAAACAGCATGTGGGGTTGGCAAGCTACTCCTGCTGCTGCAACTGGGACAAAAGGTATTGGTGGTTTCTTTCAAAACATGGGGGCAAATGCTGCTTCATTTTTGAACGCTCCTACTGCAACAACCCCAATTTTAAACACTAAATACGCTATCCCTTCAATTGGAGATGCTTGGGGAAGTTTAAACATGCTCCAAAAAGCTGGGGTTGTAGGTATAGGTGGATTAGCTGCCAGTAAAGCAGGACTATTTGACCAACCCCCACTACAAGGTAAACCAGCAGGAGTAGGGGAACTTAACGAACAACAACAACAATATTTAACAGGAGGACTAAGACCAGCTACCACAATGCCAGGTGTAGGTGGAAGTTCTTCAGGAAATTTAATGGGTTATCAAGGCGGAGCAGGAATAGGTGGTATGAGTAACCCTCAACAAGATTTACTGGATTACCTAGAAGAACAAAAACGTAAATATTTATTACAGTTCCCTCAGTTCCAAACTGGCAGAGCCTATGGGTATGATAAAGGTGGACCAGTAACAAATCCTGTTGCTTATTTAGATCCTGACTCCAGAACAAGTGGTTTTGATTTACCACCAACACCAAAAGAAAGATTAAATAATCTCATGTTTAACTTTGAAAACAGAGCGATAAACGATATTAATCCATACAGCAGTTTTATAAATAGAGGTTTAGACACGGCGTCAAAAATGTCAGTTGGAGATCAACAAATTCATCCAGGACTTCTTTCTTTAATAGGTGGTGCGAATAATGCTGTGAATAGGTTTGTTAGTGGGACAGTAGGTACTGTTGTTCCTGGAGGAAGAAGACCTATAAAAGATTTAATAGAACGAAGAAGAGCAAATAAAGCAAGACAACAAGCAGTAATAGAAGAGAATATAAAAGATTTAGCAAATCCAGGAGTACGAGATATGTACGAGGGTGGTCCAGCAAAAGTTACTCAGGACGGTGTACCCATTGACAATATACCTGCTATGTTAACTGAAGACGAACACGTATTAACCAGAGACGCTATTAGGGGTCTAGGTAACGGTGACATAGAAAGAGGTCATCAAATAGCTAAAGAAATCAATGACTCAGCAGAAATACAAGAACAATTACAAAACCAAATACTGCAACGTAAATACTTTATGCAGTTTCCACAATTTAACAGAGGAGTAGTTTAATGGCAGAAGAACAATATTTAGATCAGACGAGTAGATCTCTTCCTCCACAGTATTTAGCTGATTTTTATGCAGGAGCAGAAGCAGGCGTTCCTGGAATGGTTCCTTTATTGAATCAAGACATTTACAATAAATTCGCCACTATGGGTGTTCCAGGAATGAATCCATACACCTATCAAGGTATGAGGGTGGCTCCGTTTAGCCAAATGCAACAACAGGCATTTAACAGAATAGGTCAAGGAGTAGGGTCTTATCAACCTTATTTTAATGCAGCACAACAAGGATTAACAAGTGGTGTAAATACAGCTGGACAAGGATACAACACTATGGCTGACTTGTACGGAAGAGGTATAGGTGCCACAGAAAGTTCAGTTGGTCAAGGGATGAACCTCTTAGGTCAAAGTGCAGGATTGTACGGTCAATCAACACAAGGATACAACCCAAATAGTGTAGGAAACTACATGAACCCTTACACAGAAAATGTAGTAGACAGAACATTGGGTAGAATGAGGCAGGGTATAGACAGACAAAGAACGGCATCTAGAGATGCTGCTGTTGGTGCTGGGGCTTTTGGTGGTAGTCGTGGTAGGTTAGCCGAAGCAGATATAGAGAGGGCTGGCTTAACGGCGATGGGTGATACTGCTGCTGGTCTTTATGGTCAAAATTATGCACAAGCACAACAGGCAGCAATGGGTGAGTCTGCTTTACAGAGACAACTACAACAGTCAGCAGCTGGTGGTTTAGGTAACGTGGCTGGTGGTGTTGGTTCTTTAGGAAGTCAACTTGCTAATGTTTACGGAGGCTACGGTACTAACTTAGGGAAAGCTGGTTTAGGTTTAGGACAATTTATGGGTAATACAGGTATGAACATGGCTAACTTAGGTGGCATGCAGTACGGTTTACAAGGTCAAGACATTAACCGTTTAATGCAGGGTGGTGGAATGCAGCAAGGAATGCAGCAAAGAATAGCCGACACAGATTACGGAAACTTTGTGGGTCAATACAACCTACCTAGTCAAATACTTGGGCAAGGTATTGGAATGACTTCTCCTGTTCTAGGAGCATTAGGTGGTACATCAACCACTAACAGATACATGACGGGACAAGGAAGTGATTCTTTAATGGACAACTTAGCAACTGCTCTTTCTGCATACGGAGCATATAAGCA